>Ga0164297_10000017_pt1 | contig 221004 bp, 204 predicted proteins | sample GEODES058metaG_FD_113539 | JGI IMG/M metagenome (GOLD analysis project Ga0164297, IMG submission 113539) | Dystrophic lake water microbial communities from Trout Bog Lake, Wisconsin, USA - GEODES058 metaG | ecosystem: Environmental > Aquatic > Freshwater > Lake | place: USA: Trout Bog Lake...
ATTCTTTTTTACTAATCTTTTACAAAACCTTCTGTTCTATTCTGTTCTACTACACCACACACCTTCTACCTTCCTCTTCTATTCTGCAACACCACACACCTTCTACCTTTCTATTCTGTTCTGCAACATAAGTTAAGAAGAAGCACTCGTAGGTCTAAAGGAAGATATTAGAATTTTATTTTAAATAACATTATACATTGTTTATAGTATAAAACTTACATATTTTCAATTTATGAAAACTTAAAATTGAAAATATACTAAATGTGAAAATTATACTTATCTTAAAATATTATTTTATATTTTTATAGATATATGAATCTTTGTCAATATAAAGATCTTCTTGGAAAACCTAATGAAGGAATAAGAAAGTACAGAATATTTGATATAGCAATTTTTGATACTGTTTTTGTTATAATATTCGCATATTTTATATCTCGTTTTTTAAATTGGTCGTTCTTTTTTACTGCAGTATTAATTTTTATTTCTGGAATTATTGCACATAGACTATTTTGTGTTCGCACTGGTTTAGACAAAAAGTTGTTTCCTTAGATCAATTCCCAGTTATTTTTCATATTTTTTTTTGGTATAATAGCACAATCATTGTCTATCAACCCTTTATCTTTCTCTTTTATATCTACTAATGTTTTTGGTTCATCAACATTTGCCTTGCCTATTTCGTAAATATCTAACAACTTTGATATGATTGGGTCTCTCTCTATATCAGACTTCTCAAATTCAATTACCTTTATTCCGTGATTAATGTAAGTATTGTTATATTTAATTGATTGCTCCTTATCATAAATTCTATATTTATTTATTATATCAAATAACCCAGAATTAGTTGTAACTTTATCAGTCTGTTTTAAATCACCGGTTATGACCATTTTACTGCCACTTCCAATACGTGTAGTAAGCATCATCATTTGATTTGGTGAACTGTTCTGCATCTCATCTGCTATAATAAACGAATTTTTAAATGTGCGTCCTCTCATAAATCCTAATGGAGATATTTCTATAATGTTATTGTAAAACATAGTATCAATATCTTTTTGAGAGTAAAATTCTAAGAATATATCAATTATTGGTCTTACCCAAGGGTCCATTTTTTTGTTCAATGACCCTGGTAAAAACCCAATTTCTTCTTCAACTGACACAACTGGACGTGTTATTACTATTCTTTTGAATTTTCCATTTTTAAGATCGCTTATTGCTACGTTACACGCCAATGCAGTTTTACCTGTTCCAGCTGGTCCAATTGCAAATATAACCTTATTGTTAACATCATTTAAGTATTTAAAATATTTTTCTTGGTTTGCATTTTTTGCCTTGTAAAAATTTGAAAGGGATTTTAATTCTATTGAATTATCCTTTTTCATATACAAACGACTGCATAATGAAATAGAATTTAACGAAAACAACACCCCTGCAAACGTAAACAGCAACAAATTCCTTAACATTTTATTATAGTCAAATTTAATATTATTTGTATTTACGCATTTTTATTAACTTTATCAATTCTAAAATATCTTTTGAATTTTTTAACTCCATCTAAGGTGTATCCATCACTTTTTCTAATAGGCATTAAATGGTAATCATAAATCGTTAATATTTGCCTTACTAAATTTAATAAAGGCCATTTTTGATTCATATCTGCATTTTTTTGCAGACTAGTTAACGAAGAAGAACTAAATATTTTTTTCAAGTCAGGTATCTTCTCCTTGATTTTTTCATATTTTGTAAAGTCCAATAAACTTTCGCGAGGAATAAGTATCCCATTTATGTCTTCTTCTGAATTAAAATTAATTCCAGATTCGTTTAATATTTTTTTAGCAATATCATTCATTTACTAAAAAAATATAAATTATTTATCTATTTTTTACGGAATACAATGATTAAATCCCAAATTCTGGTATACTAAATCCAGTTGAAGTTTTTACATATTTTGCTATTATTTTTGGGTTTGGTTTGTTATTTACAATATCTTCTGCTTGATACACATTGTCAGCTTTATCAATGTAATAAATAATTCCTAGAATATCTTGAGCCCAAACCTCAACTTTTTGCGTTTCATCAACTGTTTCGTCATTTTTATCCATAATTCCGTGAGGCGTCCCTTTCATATGTGTTCCACAATAAATACTCCCATCCCTTCTTCTTCTAGTGCATTGACTACAATTTGCTCGCTTTGCACAACATAATTCAAAGAGTGGCACTACATTTTTGATTCTTTTCCTTTTTGCAAAATCTTCCTTTGTAAATGCGAGTTTTTCATAATCATAGATGTACTGAAGTAAATTATTCATCTCTTCTGTTGTTCCAATTTTATCTATTTTTGACCTGATATTATCTTTAAATTCGCACATATACGCATCTAACTTTTTGTTTAAACGTTTTTCCATTGTTCTTTATGTTAGTTATATTAATAAATTAACTTTAGTTCAATTTTTTATATATATAATAAATTGACTTAAAGAACTGATTCATCATTAGAAATTTCATTTGTCGCCACTCCTTGGTCTTCTGGTTCTGCTTTTGATTCTTGTTCTTGTTCTTGTTCTTGTTCTTGTTCTGGTTCATTTACAATGTTGAGTTCAATGACTTCTTTTACAATAGAATCAATAACTGATATTACAACTGGTTCTGGTTCTGGTTCTGGTTCTGGTTTTATTTCTGGTTCTGGTTTTATTTCTGGTTCTGATTTTATTTCTGGTTCTGGTTCTGGTTCTGATTTTATTTCTGGTTTTGGTTCTAGTTCTAGTTCTGGTTCTGGTTCTTCAACAACTACTTGAACTTCAGCCAATGGTTCTTCTACAAGGACAGGATCCTCTATAATAATTTCATCATTATTTATTCCTTGAGGAGTGTAATATTCACGTATATTTTTATAAATTTCAGTATTTTCATTATTTTCATCAGTATTAAACCTAATTTTTGTTTCAGAACAATCATCTATATCACTAGTTGATGTAACAGATTCATCAGGTGAAATGTCGTTATTTTCAGTTTTAGATGACGTTTTATTAGATGAATCAGAACTAATACTATGCGAATCATTATCAGACATAATTGAATGTATATTTTTTAACAACATCTTATCTGTAACGTCTTTCTTCAAAGACTTTATTATATTCTTTTTTTCTGTTTCACTTGTTTTTGCACCATCTTCAAACTTTATATCATTATTAACTTGACTCATCATCAATTGGATTTTTGTCAAAAATCTTTTCAAGTATTTAGTATGCAATTTATGGAAAAACTCAATATAAGTAATGAAAAGTGTTACCTTTTCCTTCATAACAACATTGTTATAATTAAACGTGTTAACAAAATTATCTATATTTAAACCTATCTTGTTTTTGTTTTGATAAACCTTTAAATCGTGCTCTTTATTCATTAAGAAATTGCATAACGAATGTATTGTTGTTATTATTATTTCGTGTAAATGCTGCACTAGTTCAAAATCGTATTGTTTAAATGGTTCAAGATCTTTGTAAACAGGAAATGTGTTATTAATTTTAGCTGTATCTAATACCTTTTTATCAGTAATATTTTCATTAACATAATCAACCAAGATTTTATACAGTTTATAATATTCACAATACATTCTATTAGTTATCGCGTTAAATAATCGTTTTGTGTCTTCGTATTCAATATCAATTAGTTTACCCTGAAAATGAAATGAATCTAAACCAAATATGAATAGATTTTGCTTATTTGTTTTTATAAATTCTGTATAACTATCTTTAATTTTTGTTATTCTATCATTTAAAATAACAAGTGTTTTACTATTTTCATCCTTCAAATCTAGTATATTTGAAAACGCGGTTTTTAAATCGTTCAATCTTTGTTCCATATAATATTTATGAATATTTGATTTTTTAAAATTATTTTATCTTTATTTATTATGGATAACGCACAAACTGAAAACAACATTCTAATACCAGATGATGATGATTACAACGAAAATATAAGTGAAAATGAATCTAAATTAACAAATATAATTAACAGTAAGGATTGCGAATGGTCTATTGAACACGAAAAAATTCTTATTGAATGGGCTGATAAAGCTATGTGTTATAGATGGCTTCATTCTAAGTCAACTTCTTTGTATAGCAGTCTAAATGCTTTGTACACAATACCTTGCATTATTATATCAACTCTTGCTGGGACAGCAAATTTTGCACAAGGACGAGTTCCTGATGCATACCAAGGATTATTTGCAATGGCTGTGGGTGGTATAAACATTTTGGGTGGAATAATTAGCACAATTCAACAGTTCCTTAAAATTACACAGTTAAATGAAGCTCATCGTGTAAGTAGCATTGCTTGGGATAAATTCTACAGGAATGTAAAAATTGAACTTGCAAAACATCCTAAAGAGAGAATTAACGTTGTTCAAATGATTAAAATGTGTAAGGAAGAGTTTGACCGTCTTATGGAAACAAGCCCTGTTATCCCAGATAAAATAATTAAAGAGTTTAAACATTCATTCAAAAAAAATAACGACTTTGATAAAATATCTAAACCAGAAGTTTGCGATGTTCTTGTGTCCACTGAATATTTTAGAAATCCTTGGTTAAGTGATGAAAACAAAAATTCACGTGATAATGAATTTGACCAAATTAAAATTATGAGAAATATGAAAAAAAAACACGAAAAGGAAAAAAATTTAAATACAATTTCGGATTTTAAAAAAACCTTTTATAATTTAAATAATCGCGAACCATTAGAACAAGAAATTATTGACAATTTAAGTGATAAAATAGACATTTTGATTTTGAAAAAATTTATTGAAGAAAACAATAATAACATTTCATTTAAAGTTTAACTATCGTAAACTATTTGCGATGGATTCACCATATTTACAGGTTTTACTATACCCTTTGGATAATCTAAAGGCAAAACAAACATACTAACTAATAGAAAAAGATAAAACCCAACATATGAACCATAGACATCAGCTCCGATTCCATAAAATTCAAGCAAATTTGTAATGACAAATGTAAATATCATTGAAAATCCAAATAATGTTAATAAATTATTAGTTGATAAAGCCATATATAATTATTTAAGAAATTAAAAATGATTATATATCCAATACTAAATTATATTATAATTTTTCACTGCAAATTTTTTCTGAAGTTGATATTTTGTTTTTTATTATATGATACGTCAATGGAGTTTGTTGTTCGTATAATTTAGTTACCCAATAAGGTCCATATTTGTTTTCAATACAGTCATCTAACTGTATTTTTCCAATATAAATGCTATCATAATCTTCACTCCATTTTCCGTCTCTATCAGATACCTTTAATAAACTTCTAACTGTTTTGTATTCACGCGTTGTTGCAGTAACATCCTTTAATAATAATTTCTGAGTTTTTTCAGATAAATCTGGCATATCATTTGAAGAATTCAATGGAACTTTCATATTTCCCATAAATAATGCAAATCTTATTATACCATTCTTTTTTTTAGGTTCGTATGTAAACATATTCAATGCATTATCATAATCTGTAAAATAATAATAAGGACCTACCAATGCTTCAAAATCATCAGTGGTCGTTCCTGCTCCAAAAACTGTAACAAAATTAATTTGGCTATCTTGTCTTCCTGTATACGCTGCTACTGGTAATTCATAGTTGTTTTTATTTGAATCAGTCAAATATATTAGTTCCGGATTTTGCAGAAATAAATCAGTAACAATTGAATTTATTTGAAAATTGCAAACATTCCTACTATTTATTATTTCATCCATTAAAACTAACCACAAATCACAATGACTCTCTAATCTATGTGTTCCTACCTTTGAATTTGTACAATCATAAAATAAATAAATCTCATTATCCTTTTCTAAAAAACCCTTATACTTATAATATGAAACCTTCATATAAGATAAAAATATTACCTCTAGAACTTTAAAACATTTGTTTACAACACTATCAAAAGTATCTAAATTTTCAAATGTAATAAATGTCAATTTATCTGATTCTGTCTTGTGGCTTTCATGATGCTTTCTCAAAAAAAATTGTAAAAAAGGTCTTAAACCTGAATTATTAATTTGATAGGGACAAAGATGGAATTTTCTTGGAAGTTCGTGTGTATCCAAATATTTTTTAAGGTCAGTAATTAATATATCTGTGTTATAAGAGTACGAAATTTGCTGAGTATTATTTTCATAATCTACAATTTCATCAAAACTATTAAATTTATTAGTCATTCCAAGTATTTCTTCCATTTTTTCTTGTAAATCCCTGTATTCTTCATCAAAGTTACTAATAAAATCATTATTTTCATCAGAATCACTATCATCAATTCTTTTACTATCGTTTTTAGTTTCAATAAAATTATATAAAGTATTTGGGTTGAAATTATCAAATAATCTATTTTCAGGTATCATTAATTATTATTTGTATTTTTTATTTATCTATTTTACGCTTAATAGTCTCCTTTATTTGTTCTTCTCTGTTATCCATTATAAATTTAGTTACTTCTTCTGCCGTGGTTGGATTGTTTTTATAATACTCTTGTAATGCTGTCATCAAGGTTTTGCCATTTATTGGTTTTTTCACTTTACTCTTCTTGTATAATAAAGCACCACCATTTATATCAAAACAATCCAATTCGTTTTTCTTCATTGTAGTAACTAAATTCTCTGTCAAGCTCTTCTTCTTATCTTTTCTCTCTTTCATTTCCTTTTGCAATGTGCTTATTTCGTTATCAAGTTTAATCCATTCTTTAATGATATTGATTAATTCTTCCTTTGTTTCCATATTTCTATTTAAATATAAAATAAAATTCTAAATCATTTTATACTTTTATTAAATTTTTGTTATCATTAATTTTTATAAGACAATCACTTCTGATTTATAATGTCTTTTACACACTGAATCCTTGTAGATTTTACAGTTACACTGGTTTCCTTTATTTTTTCCAGATTTTACTATTTGATTACATCCTGAATAAGCAGTATCCTCTTTAGCCTTCTGTTTCGCCTCTTCTTTGGCCTTTTTCTTCGCCTCCTTAAGTTCTTCTTTAGCCTTCTGCTTTGCTTCCATTTTCGCCTTTTTAGCTTCTTCTTTAGCTTTTTTCTTTGCCTCAATTTTTTCTTTCAGTGCCTTTTCTTCTAAAAATTTCATCTGAACTGAATTATAATGAGGGGTGCAATATGTTTTGTTATCAAAATCCAGTAATTTTACATTGATTGAACAATATTTATGTTTAATAAAATCAACAGAATAATAACAACAAGTTCCTATTTCATAACCTTGAGGAGGCTCAGGCATAACATTTACACCAATTACTTTCATACTCGTATTTATACCTTCATAACAAGGTAATAATTTGGTCTGAGTATTCCTACAATATGGACATCTTATTTCGTTTTGCCTCAATGCATATGTTTCTAGTTTATTAAAATTCTTTTTGTGATTTTTAACATCATTAAACAACGGTAAATAATTGAATTTGTGATTGCATTCTAATGTAACATAATTTTCAGTAAGAGGTTCGTTTGTTATTAAACATAAGTTTTGACTTGTTTCATTTTTTTCATCATCATCCAACATTTTAAACAATGTTTCATAAAAATTTATTCCACCTTCAATATTATAATTTGTCATTTTAGTAACTTAAAATATTAATTTTAAATTATATTTTTATATTTATTTTGTTTAATAGTTATATTATGTCACCAAATGAATGGGGCCCTCCAACTTGGACATTATTTCATACTCTAGCAGAAAAAATTAATGAAGAATTATTTCCTACATTAATGCCTGAGTTAATTTTTAATATTAAAAAAATATGCACAGCATTGCCTTGTCCGGAGTGTTCTCAACACGCAGTTAATTTTTGGAGAAAAATTAATATAAATGGAATAAACAATAAAACAGACCTTAAAAATATGCTTTGTCTTTTTCATAACATTGTCAATAAGCGAAAAAATAAACCTTTGTTTGATAATGAAAATCTAACATCTAGTTATTCCAATAACAACATAATTAATGTTTATAATAATTTTGTCGCTGTTTACCAAACTCGCGGAAATATGCAATTACTTGCCGATTCATTTCAAAGAAAACTCATATTGGTTGCGTTCAAAAAATGGATTATGGCTAATTTTAAGAATTTTTCATAATGATTTGTTAAGTAGCTGCTGTGCTTCCAACTAATTCGCCATTTTTGTAAACAGAACATTTGAATGTCTGTTTTTTGGGCATTGTACAAACTTCTTTATTACTTGATATTTCATTGAAAAACAAATAATTTCCTGAACCACCTGCATACAATAATGTTATAATTATGATTCCTGATATTGCACCCAAAATAACATTCATTAAAACAGAACCGAAATCTATACATTTTCTTTGCATTAAAACTCGTATAATTACATAAATATATACAAGTAAACCTCCAAATGCGACATAGTTGTAATCGTTAAAGAAAAACATAGGAGTAAGCATATAAAATGTAGTAAATGCAGAAATAAATACATTAAACCCACTGTTATCATAGTTACTATATTGCACCATTGAACACACATCTCCATTTGCAACAAATTTTTCGCCTCCAACAATAGTATATATACCTTCTCTCAACATTGCAATCCCAAAAAGAAATCCTAAATAAATAAACCCTTTAAAATTTTGAAACATAAATGACATACCAACAACTACTGTAGCAAAAAATATTGGAGAGAAAAAAACAAGGAATTCTATTATATTGTATGGTTTGCTTAATGATAATGCTGTTGGAGTTGTATAATTATCTAAAAAATCTTTATCACCACCACCATTTATATTTGATTTATTGCTCATATAATAATAAATTATAATAATATTTTATTATTTAAGTTAAAATAGTAATTCAAAAACTTCTTGTATCTTTTTTACCTTGTTAAATTTAACGTTTTTTACCAAATCACTGTCCTTGTATTTTTCCATAAAATTTTGAAAATCCTTTTCATTTTCTTCAGGATATATAAACTCTTTTACACCACCCTTTATTCCGCCAATAATTTTTAAATCCAAACCGCCTATTTGTGTAATTGTTCCATCTAATGAAATCTCTCCAGTCATTGCAATATCATTTCTTATTTTTTGCATTGTTAACAGACTGTATATCACAGTAGTAATTGCAGCTCCAGCTGAAGGTCCATCCTTTGGAACAGACCCTTCAGGACAATGAACATGTATCCCATTCATAGATCGTAGTTGTTTATTTTCGTTTATTTGATTTTTAATTTCTGGCGAAACTAAATTCCAAGCTAATGTAAGAGCTACATTCATTGATTCCTTCATAACGTCTCCTTGCATTCCTGTCAATTTAAGTTCCATAAATTTATCACTTGGAAACCAATTTGCTTGAATAGGTATTATACCACCCTGACCTAATGCATTTGCCCATAACCCATTTATAGTTCCTACTTGACTTGTATCTGATATTTTCTGTATTTTGATATCTTGTTTGTCCTTAAAATATTTATTTTTTATATCATCTTTGTTGATGATTATTGGGATTTCAATTGATTCTTCATTTTTGAGTATGTCCAAATTTATCTCTCCAACAACTTCAAACATTATTTCTTTTAATTTTCTTACACCTGCCTCATAAGTATATTCTTCTATTATAAATTTAATTACATCATCAGAGATATTAATTATTCCCTCTAAACCCATTTTTTTATAGACTTCTGGTAATATGTGAGTGTTTACAATAATTAATTTATCATCTACTGACAAACTTTTGAATTTTATACGATGAATTCTATCTAATAATATTTTATCTATTGCATCTGCATCATTGTAAGAGAGAATAAAAAGGGCCTTTGAAAGGTTCAAGTCTACTCCGGTAAAATATTTATCTTGAAAGCAATCATTTTGTGCTGGGTCTAATAAATGAGTCAAAATTCCTATAATTTCCTTTCCATGCTCAGTTTTTGAAATCTTATCAACTTCATCAATTAATATTATCGGATTCATGCATTTGCTGTCTATCAATATTTGCACAATAGAACCCCAAGTTGAACCAACATAAGTATAATTATGTCCATGAAGACTACTACCATTACTATCTCCTCCCATCTGAATCATTGAAAACGGACGATTTTCACCATTTTCGTTTTTTAAACAAGCTGCTAATCCGCGCTTTGCAAGAGACGTTTTTCCTAATCCTGGAGGTCCTTCAAATCCAAAACAATAACCGTCTTGAGTTCCATTTATCCATTGACCAATAATTCTTTCTATTTGTTTTTTCGCATTTTTATGCCCATGAACTGCACTATCCAATGTTGTTTTAACATCATTCATATACTTTTTAATACAATTGAAGTTAGTATTTATTTTGTTGATGTTATTTTTTAATAAATTGTTTGGAATTATTTCATCTATTATTTTTATCTCATTGCAGTCATTACAATATTCAAAAAATTTAAGAATATCTTTTTTAATAACCTCCTTCGTAGTATTTGAATGTTTGATTTTACTGAATTTAAATTTATTTATGATAATAGCCTTATTTATACTAACTGAAAGTTCAACTAATTCAGATTTATTGTATTCTTCTAATAAATCTTTGACTTCTGGACCCTTTATGTTTTTCAAATAATTAAGTATTTCAATGTTTGTGTATTTATCCTTTAAAATCATAGAATTATCATTTACTTTTTTTAACAAATCAATAAATAATTTATTGTTTTGTTGCATCAAATCCATAACTGGTTCCTTTATATAAACTTCAAAAGGAATTTTCAACAAACCATCTAAATATTGTCTTGCTTTTGACCCAGAATCCTCAGATTTAGCCTTCACTTCTTTCAATTTCATCATTGCCTTTTCTTTAACATTATCGTTGGCTTTCAATAAACAGATTTGTTGTTCTAATGGTATCTTGTTTATATCAAAATTTGACAGACTATTTGTATATTCTACCGTGTTTTTCATTGCATCGCGAAAATAATTCTTTATGTTCCAAGGAAAACTATCAAACAATGTAGTTTGTTCCTGTGTATCTATTGTTCCGTTTACATCATTTGAGAGAAGATCGTACAACAAATAAGCCAAATATTTGTTATCATAAGTCGTAGATTCTATTAGTAACTGCATAATCGTGTTTCTTTTGTTGAACAAATCACCAATTATAAATTCCTTTATCAAGTTGTTCAAGGTTTTCTGTTTTATTAATTTGTGGTTACTAAGAAGTCCAATATACTTTTCATATATCTGATTACAACTTTCATTTATTAAAAAATCCTTCAATGTAAAAGAATCCAAGAATTTATTGAAACATTCTGATTTAAATTCTTCGTCTTGAGGTTTATTGTCATTTACTTCTTTTATCTTTGAAGTTATATACTTGTTTTGTAAAAATTCTAACATAACGTCATCTAATATTCCATAAATTACCATATTTTTTTTCAAAGTATTGTGATATAAATATATTCTTACTCCATAAACTTTCATATGGAATTGTTTATGATTGTGAGAAATATCATCACACTCCAAATTCTTTATTTTATACTTTTCTTCGTTATCACCTTTATTGTTAAAATTTATTATTTTATAACTTGTAGGATGAAAATATTTTCTTATCAATTCATATTTATTTTCGTCATCTTCATTTGTAAGTATGTTGTTGTTGTTTCCATAACAAATTGTTAATAAATCATCTAATGATTCAGTCCCATACATTTTAAAGAGAACAGATAGTTCATTGTTTATTGTCTGGAGAGAATTTGTAATTTCTTCCTTGTTCATTTTTTTCATGTTTGTAAGTAATTTAAAATTACTTTCGCTGATCTTATTCAAATTTTTAACACAATCATTCACGTCACTTATTCCTAAAATATTAAGAATCTTGTTTTTTTTTACATTAATTAATGTTTTTTGAATTACATCTTGGAAAAAATTACACTTTTTCTCTACTATAGGAATTATTTCATTGATTTCTTTTTGAGAAATAAGTGCATTTGATTGGGCATTCTTTTCTTTCATATTATTTATATTTGTATTATTATATTTAATTATTATTAGTATTTGAACTTATAAATATATAACAAATCGTATTAAATACATTAACAGATATTTTACAAGAACAATGGGGATACCATCATATTTTTCATATATTGTAAAAAATCACTCAAATATTATAAAAAAACTCAACAAAGGTTGTTTTAAAATTAATAATTTGTATATGGATTGTAACTCTATAATTTATGACTCTGTAAGAGGAATTGATTTTGAATCATTAGAACACGGTTCAAATATTACTATTATCAGAAGAGTTATTGCAAAGATTGAAGAGTATGTTTCTCTTATTGGTCCAGACAACTGTGTCTATATCGCGTTTGATGGAGTCGCACCTGTAGCCAAATTGGAACAACAACGAAATCGTCGTTATAAAACGTGGTATCAAAATGAAATATCTAAAAGTATACACAAAAAATCTAATGTTAACGTTTGGAATACCACTGCAATTACTCCTGGGACTGAATTTATGACTCAATTACATCAAGAGATTGATAACTATTTTGGGAATCCCTTTCTCCTTCAAAAATTCAATTTGAAAAAAATAATAGTATCAACATCTATTGAACCTGGCGAAGGAGAACACAAACTCTTTACTTTTATAAGAGAAAATCCAGAAGAACATAAGGACAATTGCACAATTATATATGGTCTTGATGCAGACCTTATTATGCTTTCAATAAATCATTTACCTATTTGTAATCAGTTGTTTCTTTTTAGAGAAACCCCTGAGTTTATCAAATCTATTGATTCTAGTCTAGAACCAAATGAGACATATTTACTAGACATTCCTGAACTTGCAAGTGTTATTACAAGTGATATGAACAACAATCAGCCTCTTACAAGTGAACAACAAAAGAATCGCATATATGACTACATATTTTTATGCTTCTTTTTAGGCAATGATTTTATGCCGCATTTCCCTGCTGCAAATATTCGCACTGGTGGAATTGATAAACTGTTAAATGCATACAAAGCAACAATTGGAGGAACGAATGAAAATCTTACTAATGGCAAGACAATTTACTGGAAAAATGTCAGAAGCTTGGTCGGATTTTTGGCAAATCAAGAAGAAGAGTTTTTTAGAAATGAAGTGAAACTTCGTGATAAAAGAGAAAGATTTTTCTATCCAACAGAAACAGCTGAACAAAGATATGCGAAATTTGAAGCAATACCAAATTATGAACGCGAACTTGAAAAATATGTAAATCCATATAAATCTGGCTGGCAAAAACGTTATTACAAATCCCTTCTTAAAATGGATAATGACGAAGAGCGTTTAAAACAACTGTCATTGAATTATCTAGAAGGGCTTGAATGGACTATGAAATATTATACTACTGGGTGCGCAGATTGGCGGTGGCATTATATGCACAATTATCCCCCATTATTTCAAGACCTCTTCAACTACATTCCCTATTTTGAAACGAGCCTTATTAAGCCCAATGATTTCAAACCAGTATCACCTATAGTTCAACTTGCATATGTGTTACCTAAACACAGCCTTGAAATGCTGCCATTTTCGGATTTAACAAGTAAATTAATAAAGGAAAAATCTGAATGGTATCCAATAGATTGCGAATTTACGTGGGCGTTTTGTCGTTATTTTTGGGAGGCCCATGTTGAACTTCCAGAAATTGATATAGGCGAACTAGAAGAATTCATAGATGGGTTTATCAAAGATATGAAAAAGGACCCCTAATTATGCATTCATATTTACAATTAATAAATTATTGTTATCTTGTTAAAAGAATAAAATAACAATTGCAAAAAAATGGAGAGATGGAAAGTATTTTTGAAAAATGGCAGTTTTTTCATTCCCAAAAGTGATTCGACTTTTCGAAAATGGACAAAAAAAATGTCCAAATTCGAAAAGGCAATGGATTTCCTGGACTTTTTGTTTGAAAAAACGCCATCAGACCATAATGCTCATAATTATTTTTTTTTATAAAAAAATTTGTTACGATACTTTTTTTTGAAAAATGGACATTTTTAAAAATGCTCATTCTCTGTTGATTTGTTGATTATGAGTATTGAGCAAAAATGAGTCAAATGAGGACCTGAAAATCATAAATGCAATTATGGTGTTGTAATAATCGTATTTTTCATTATTTTTATTACCATATTTTAAAAAATCAACTTTTATCAACTTTTGTCAACTTTTTGTCAATAAAAAACGAGAAAAAAATGTCCAACTTTCCATTTCACCAAATTTTTATGCCAAATTTTTATGCCAATTTTCTGAAAAATTAACTTTCCATTTCACCAAATTTTTATTTTACAATTGAATTTAAAATTTAAAGTATTTTTATATAATAAACATAATGTCAACAAAATCAACAGAAAATGAGAAAAAAGGAGTAGAAATTATTGAATGTAAGTTATGCAATTATTTAACTAGTAAAAAATATAACTATGATAGACACTGTTTAACACCAAAACACCTTAAAAAAAGTATTATCAATGATAAATCAACAAAAATCAACGAAAATTCAAGCAATAATGAGTTATTAAAATTTGAATGTGTTTATTGTAAAAATGTTTACAAAGAACGCACTGGATTATGGCGCCATAAAAAGAAATGTTTAACAAAAAAAAATGTAGATATATCAACCGAAAAAATTACTCAAAATTTTCAAGAAACTCCTCAAAAATATGAAGAATTAATGATGAATTTATTAACACAAAATATGGAACTTCAAAAACAAGTAATTGAGTTATGCAAAGATAAGTCAATGACTATTAATAATACGACAAATAATAACAATCAAAAATTCAATATGAACTTCTTTTTAAATGAACAATGTAAAGGTGCGCTAGATATGATGGACTTTATTAATTCTCTCAAGGTCAATTTAACAGACTTGGAAAATACAGGAAAGGTTGGATATGTTAAAGGAATTAGTGATATTTTCTTGAGAGGTCTAAGAGAGTTGGATGTTTATAAAAGACCGATTCATTGTAGTGATCTAAAGAGAGAAGTAATGTATGTTAAAGATAATGATGTTTGGGAAAAGGATGAAGACAAGAAAAAAGTTAAAAAAATAATTCAAAATATAGCACATAAAAATTTCAAACAAATAAACGAATGGGTTGAAGTGAATCCAGATTCCAAAGATATTCAAACAAAGAAACACGACCAATATATGAAGATTTTGATTAAATGTTCTGGTGGAACAGATTTTGCAGAAGATGATGTTTTTTATAATAAAATAATATCAACTGTAGCAAAAGAAGTACATATTGATAAATAATCAAAATGTACAATAACTATTTTCTTCAACAAGAAATTAATTGCAACCGAATTTTTTTCTTGAAATTCTCTTCATCGTTAAACAAATATAATTTATATTTTCCTGATTGATAATTCTCCAAATTATCGCGCATTGTTACACGAGATGTCATTTTAAGTTCCGGTAAGTAGACAATGTATTGATACAGTCCATCGTTACGAACAATTTTATCAAATGTATAACCATCGTATGAATTTTCCATAATAGAAGGGTCTACATTACACATATGTAGTAAATTGCAATCATTTTGAACCTTTCTTATAGACCTCATTGAAGTATTAATGTACTCTAAGTCATTAATCCATTTATCATAAAATTTAGTAGCGTTTTCTGATAAAGATATAAGTCCAATATTTTGTTGAAATTTAATCATATTCAGCAAATCTACAAGACGACGTATTGGTGAAGTTATATGAATATATGCCTCCATTTCAAGAAGGTCGTGTGATAATGTTTGATCTTCTTTTAATTCCGCAAGATTCAAATATTGACAAGCACTGCTATTCCAAATCCTTATGAATTTTGATACTTCTTCAGGTAATCCAGTTGGTATTGTTATTTTATTTTTAATAACAGTAGACCTAAAAATACCAGTTTTTTGAGTAACTAATTCTTTGGCAGTGTGGTAATTCATTAATATCATTAAATAACATACAACATCGTGACTATTACGAACGCTTTGAATATATTTATATTTATAAGACAACTTGTTAGAGAGAAATAATATTTGTTGATAGCTTTCATTTCCAAGAAGTGATGCATCTTCATAGCAATAATTCTTAGATACGCGAATCTTACAATTAGAATATTTTATATTATTGATTTCGTATTTATCATTAATAAAAACATCCATAACAAATGCAAGTCTAGTATTTCTCTCTTGTAAACTACATAAACAATCAGATAATATAGTTGGTAACATTGGGCGTTTTCTATCAGGTAAATAGATGGTACTTATTCGGCGAGAGAAAGAATCCCAGAGTCCTAAAATATCCATCCATAAAGTTACATTTGAAATGTAAATGCTTAGCATTGTGGTCTTATCATCAATAGTTTTAATGCTGAATCCATCATCAAAATCGCAGCTGTTAGGAGGGTCAATTGTGAAAACGAAGAAGTCTCCAGTTGAACGGTCTTCAATATTTGTGTATTTTTTGCTAATATTTTCAATAAAAGCATCGTGAGGTTGTGACTTTAAAGCTTTACTAGTATCCTTAGTAAATTTTTGAATAGATGTATTTAAACTCTTACAATAAAGTTGATATTCATAGAAGTTGTCTAGAACATCAACTGGACCTATGGATTTTGAAAGAACTCCATAAGGATGTTTATCTGTCCATTCATCATAATGAAATGTAACGTACAAGTTTTGAAATACTTTGGAGAATCCCATTTTTTTCATTTCATACGGAATTAAAAAAGAAGGAACTCTTCTATCATCAGGTGTGCATTTATACAATAATTTTCCATTGCGACGTCCATAAGTCTTATTATTTTTCAAAATAAGAACGCCGGCAATAGCTTCATATGAACGAATACTTGAATGAATAATACTTATTGGTGTGTCTGACGATTCATCAAATGTAAATACATCATTTGTAAACAATTTATGTTCAACTGGATTGATTGGAAATGAGACTTCTTTGAAATCCAAAGTAGTATAAAAATTCCAACTAGTATATGCACGGTCATTGATATGAACCTTGTATGCTTTAGATATATCTATTTGATTATTCATTTATTGTGTATATAATTTATATTATAATAAATTATCTTTAAATCTTCAAGACTTTATATATCAAATCTAATAACATAATCGGAGTCTGTGTCTGAGTCTGTCTCTGTCTCTGTCTCTGATTTTGATTCCGACTCTCTATTATTATTATCGTTATTATTATTTGAATTTGAACTTAGATTATTCTCATAAGCATAATAAAGTCTCATAAGAAGCGCTATTACATCAAGTGATAACAATGGTGCATAGTTAGTTATTAATGCAGTGTTGTTATTTAATAAAGCATAAGTTAACCCACAAGAAGTAGCAACAAGCATAATTATTTTTTCAGGAATATTATAAATGTTTGAATTTTTGTTTTTATAATTCGCATACAATTCTGGAATATAACAAGACAAGTATAAAAAAGTAGTAGTATACATTAAATAATCACTATTCATATAACTATTATTTTATTTCATAATATATTTAGTTTTTTTACTTATTGTCACGTTGTCTATTTTTATTTTCTTTTTCAAGTCTCACAATAGAAATTTGTGAGTGTTTTTTCTCTTGTGGATTATAATCATTATGCATTGAACAATCAAGTGGGTCTGTTGATACCTTTGTTTTTTTTGATTGACATATTTTTGAAAAACAAAACATTATTATATACAAATAGTATAATAATTTTTTAATATTTAACATAAAATCACTTAAAATCATTTTACATTGATATAGATATAAAACAATTATGTCTTCTAATGAAACTGACCAGTCAATAGAAGACTTCATTAATTCTAATCCATATCCGTCAATATCAGATATGTCATTATCTTTGAATAGGAGGTGGGATTTGGATGCAGAATATGGAGAAATGAATCATAGTTTATGTAAATTACTTTATGAGAATTTGCACAAAGATGATAAAACCCCTGTTTTGAATAATTTTATAAATACAATAAAGTCAACTGGTGGAAATCAGGCACTTAAATGTAATATTGAAACAGTAAAATTGTTTAGCCCCATTGCAACTTGTAAGAACACCAAAGTGAAATCATCATTTAATGAAATGTACAAATCTGTTATTTCTGAATTAAATAGATGATAGTGCCTTTATTTCAGTAACCTCAACCGACTCATTAGTATCTATATTTGTAGTATCTTGTTCTTTTTCAACAACTATATTATCATCTGGTTGTTTGTTCAATTCACTTATATTATGCTTTTTAACTAGTTCGCGTTTGACGTTTTGTTGTTGTAGTGCATACATAAAAATATGAGGTGTAATTGCAATATTATTCATATACGTGCGATAAAAGAAAGATGTAATACTAGAATCCTTGCCAAATTTAATACTATACCACCAATAAGCTGGAATATGGAGTATTTTTCCAGCACTCAATGTGATGTCTAAACATTTCATTTTATCAAAATCGGCAACGTATTGCGACTGAACAGACCAAGGGTTAATTGGTGAACGAAATTCAAAATTTTCGTAATCATTAACTGGTAACATATATCGCGAGCTTTTTGGAGGTGCCAACTTAATTTGCACAGACCCTTGTGTTACCAAAAAATAATTGCGATAATTAATTTCGTGACGAAATGGGGTAACAGTCCCTTCGGAGCCCATTAAAATATCATAATTACAGTTAGAAACCATAGCAGGTCTTATGAACTCATCATTGTATTGTATATTTTTAATTACACCAGTTTCTTGTAAGAAATCCATATTGTTTTCTGAAAAATATGCGCCTTTTTTATCTTCATTAAATAATTTTGCAGATGCGTGTAACGGTAATGGCATATAGATTTCACTACTATAATCAGGGTCAATTGAATTGCGAATCTTAATTTCAAAAGCGTGATAATTCTGTATAATATAGTTTTTGCTAGATGTTCTCGCAATTTTGTCATCTTCTAATTCAAAAATAATGGGCTGTCTTAGATCGCAGATTTCTTCTAATTTATCCTTAGAAGCTTGGTCAATTTCATATATTTCAAGGTCATCGCTAGTTTTAATATGGAATTGCACGTGTAGATAAATAAAAAGAACTATACAAAAAATGAAAAACGCTACGAATAATTTTAACATAACTAATAAAAAATTATAATAAATTTTTATTAATTATACGCTATTAATACAAGATTGAATAATCTTGATTTCAGTCTTCTTAATTAAGTTTATGTTATTTTAGTAATAAAATCTTAGTTATAACATTTTATTTTGGTAATAAAATAAATAATAATAAAGATACTAATAACAATAATAACAGAATCTAAATTTTTATTGTGCGTATTTGAACCAACATTAGTAAAATTCATTATTTGTTGTTTGTTAATTTTGTAATTTATCTGTAAATTGTTTTATTTGTTATACCTTTTCTAAAACCAGATTTAGTTTGAGCAAAATTATTATTTACAAAATAATCAAAAATTATAAAGAAGATAACATTTTATAATAATTGTATAATGTATGTTAACAGGTGGTGCTCTTTCAGGAATACAGATATATAAATTTTTCAACTCTATGGATAATACTGAAGATGAAAACTTACCAGAAAATTTTATTCCTTTGAACAAAAACAATTCAAAATTATATAACAATAAATTTAGAGTATATTATAATCCTGAAAACATACATATTGTTATTGTTCATAGAGGGACAATAACATCAAGTAAAAAGGATATTTTCAATAACGTAAGAAATTTTATTTCAGTTAAAAACAAATACTTAATAACATACAGAAATCAAAATGCAAAAGAAGGTCATAATGAATTAAAACATTTTTTAATTAAAATTTATAAAAATAAAGAAAAATATTATTCAACATACAAAACTATAATTGATTATATTAAAAATTTAATGAAATCTTCACCAATTGCAACACTTGATAATACGGTTGATGAATTATTAGAAACAAAATCATCTACTATTGGATATAGTCAAGGTGCAGTTTATGCTTATTTATATGGAAAAAATAGTAAAGAAGTATTAGTTTTTAACCCAGCACCTTTTTTCAATAAAAAGCCAGATAATACTTATGTAATAAAAAATAAAAACGATCCAGTATCTCTCTTTAATCGTAGCAAAAAAATAAATGTTTTAAATAAAAAAACAAAAACTTATAGAGAAGCACATTCATTGGAAAATTTTAAAAATGTTTCTAAACTATTTGGTAACCCTTTTTTATACACAAAAAGTAAAAAAAACAAAACTAATAAAAAACCAAAAAGTAGAAAAAATAAAACCAATAAAAATAAAAGTTAGTATAACTTTATGAAATAACTATAAGGTGTAAAAAAGGTGTAAAAGTAAAATTATATATTTCAGGGAAAAATAAAAGATGTTTCAATCATCAGATATTCTAGGTGCAATAAAAAAAGTAACGTAACTTTCTGAGCCTAGATCGTATTTAATTCTAAGTGGGAGTTCTTGACTTATTGACAAACATATTTCTGACGATAACTTAGTAGTTAAACACATTTTATGAATATAATTTAAACTGTATGACAAGTTTATACTTTCCCCTTCAGAAATACTGAATTCAGACAAATCATCTATTGGAATATTTACAGCCATTTCTCCCCCAACGCCAGTTGATGCCAGGTCAATTTTGTCTTCATTGCATTTCACATTCATAACATCTCCAAAAATAAGGAGCTGAGAACAAAGTTCACAAAATTTTTTAGAACTAATAGAAAACTCAGCGTCATAATCAACTTCTGGAATTAAAACAGATTCTGTTTCATAGTCAGTTAATGGTAACCTGAAATATTTATTATAATCGCTACCATCTTGTTGACAAATAAGGTCAATAAAAATGGCATCAGGATTATTATCGTAATGAATGTTAAGACTGTGTTTATCTTGTGTCATTGAAATAATATTGTGAAAAAACTGTGTGCATAACGAAATGTTTGAAATATCATTTTCAAGTAATTCATAATTATCAAACCAAGAAGAAAAAATTTTTATATCAAAAAGACAAATATGAGATTTATCCATTCCTTGAATGTACATATAATTTTTGTCAAATATTAGACGAATACTTGAAGATGATGTTTTAAGAAGTTGAAATATTGATATAAATGCATCTTTTTTAATTTTATCATTAATAATAAGCTTCATATATAGATTAACTATTTATCAAATATTTAAATCGTTTTTTTAGTTTAATAAGAACACCATTACGTTAAGGTGTATATCCTCAAATTTAAATTTTTCTTCAACCTCACGGAGAATAGAATTGAAATTTGAATCAAGTTCTAATTCGTTATTTAAAATAAGGTTGTTACCTTGGAAAGGGGTCGTTTGGTTAATGAATGTAAGATTCAACGGATTTAGTTTTGTTTTCTTTTTTGTTTCAAAACTATCAATTTTATTTTTAATAATAAGAAATAGTCTAGTGATAAACACTCCACTAATTAACTGGATTATAAATCCTAAAATAACATAACGAATTGGGTTAACTTGTCTTTGCATTCTGGTTTGTTGTAAATACTAACTATTTATACAAGAAATTTCGTTTCAATTTTATTTTAAAAATAAACGTTTAAAATAAAATGTCAAAAAAAGAAGAAGAATGTGACAAGACATCGACAGAGATAGATACTTGTTATAGTTTCAAGGATATAGTTAACAACGAAGGATTTTATGATAGTTGCATTGATGGAACATATGTTATACATTTGGAAGGCAATGAAGAGAGAATAAAAAATGTTAATGAACAACTTGAAATTTATAAACCAAGTAAAAACATTCACATCTTAAATAACAAAGGGTTTAAAAAGTGCGATAAAAAATTAAAAGAACAAACACCGAGATGCGATTTAATAGATTGCTTCATTAAAATTTTTAAACATGCTGAAGATAAAAATTACGGCAATATTCTTATACTAGAAGATGATTTTGTATTTAATGAAAAAATCAAAGAGACAACCTGCATAGAAGAAATTACAGAATTTGTAAACAAACGCACAATTACAGGAAGTAATTTTATATACTTGTTAGGATGTATTCCTTACTTACAAATACCATCAATTTTTCATAATCATACTAGAGTCATTTTTAGCACAGGAACTCATTCATCTATTTATTCAAAGGAATTTAGAAGAAATGTATTATGTGAAGAACAGGATAAGATAACAGATTGGGACCTTTATACAAACATTAATTCTCCATTTACATCTCGTTACATTTATAAAACACCCCTATGCTATCAACTATTTTATGAGACAGATAATTATAAAAGCTGGGACGATTCATACAATTTTAAATACATTATTATGAATATTTTTAAAATGTTGAATATGGATAATAAACCTGAACCAGGGTTCACATTTTTTTATGTTTTATCACGAATACTATATTTTTTATTGATTATACTATTTTATTATTCTGTGAAGACAATAATTGATGTTATAATTCTCGTATCAGATTATTTATTCTTCAATAAGTTTAATTTTTTCTTTGGTTTTTTTATCAACAAATTTTGATATTATTTTTATTAATTGAGAGAAAATAAATGATGCCTGATAAATATAACAACTTCCAAGTTTGTCCGGAAATGCGTCTTTCATAATTTGTGATATTTTACCTATAAAAGAATAACATTTATCAATATCCATCATAGATAAGGACTTTATATAAACGTGAACGTTGAATGTATTGTGATTTTGTAAAACGGTTTCTATTGTTTTGTAAAAATAATTAAACACGTTATCCCAATGTTCTTTTTGCACAAAACATTTGAAATATCTATAATCAAGCATAATATTATTAGTATTTTCTACAACAAAACACAAATTATTTAATACGTCTTGAGGATCCATTACAATTTTATTTTTTTTAACAAAATCCTTTTTAATGTTATTGTGTTTTTCTAATTTGAAATATTCTAATGCATTTTTTGTAATTATACTATCATTTTCATTAATATTTTGATATTCAGACATACTTGTATCTTTTTGGATAGACATTTTTAATATTTAATACTAAATTTATAATAAATATTAAACTTATAAATTAAGAATTATTTTCGGATAGTAATTCCTTTTTAATTAATTCTTTGAGATTAATAGTATTAGAATTGATTGTATTATCTTCTAATACTTCAACTACATCATCACCAGAGTCATTATCGGAATCTTCCTCATTAGAATTATTAACTGAACTTTCTTGAATAGACTCATATTTATCTGTAAGTTCTTTGATTTTTTCATTATACATATTTTTATCTAATTCAGATTGTTCAATAAATTTTTTGATACGTTCTCCATTTTCTAAAGAAAATGTTTGCAACTTAAGGATTGTGTCTTTTAATTCGTAAACACTTAATTGATGTGCAGTTTGTTTTTCTAATATTGTTTTTATTAATGGTTGATTTTCAATAGATGTGTCTTGTGTATTCGCTGTACTCAAAGAATTTATTTTTTGTTCAAGAACATCTAATCTTGAAACGATACTTTGAAACACTTCATCATCTACAATTCTATCATTTTCCTCAAGTCCAAGATTTTCGGATGAAGGTAGTCCTTCGTGATTAATTGTATACATAAAACTTTCAAGACGTCCTAACCGCAATGTAACAAGTCCAATAGCATCAGAAATTGATATTTTTGGATTTTGTTCCTGTGTTACTTTTTGATTTTGTCCTCCTCTCCCAGTTTGTTGTTGTTGTGGGGCAATTTCTGCACCACCTGCACGTCTATTTCTGGCTGAAGCGTTTGCTCTATTTGCACTCATTAAAATTATTTAACATTAACTTTTTGAGTTAATTACGCGTTAACTTCCATTGTAATTATTTTTATTCATTTATTTATAAAAATATCAATATCTTCTAAATAAACAAAAATTATTTGAAAGTAGTATATATTTTTATATACAATAATTTATATTATGAACAAACGTCTTTTATATTCATCAACAATTATAGGTTTAGTTATTATTTTAATATCATTATATTTTTACAATGAACGTTTGTTACCTCTTTATGCAATAACATACATTGGTATAATAACTTCAATAATAAACCACGGAATTACAAGCAAATCGGCAAAAAACCTGGATAGGTTTATAATGATAATATCATCAATAATTTATATATATTATGCTATTAATATAGAAGAAGATCTGTTAAAAATTATTACATTATGCATTGTTGGAATAATGATGTTTCTGTATATTTTTAGTAAAGCTATAAAGATATTATTAGATGATAATAAAACGTCAACAAATATTCACGCATTAACACATTGTATAACATTATTGCCTTTTTGTATCATTGTTATAAATGATTATTTTTACTCAAAAAACAATATAATAATGTTTAAAGATTTTTAATTTCTTTTTATAAATCATATGGACAGTTTGAGCGAATCATCAAATTCATCAAAACCAGGATTTTTTAAACATGTTTTTAATTTTGAAGATGATTCAAAATCGGAGATATTAAATATTATACAGTATTCATTAATTGCAATTATTCCAATTGTTCTTTTGAATAAAGGTATGCAAAAGTTTGTTCCTGAAGCTGACGAAGAAAAGGGAAGTCTAGAACTTTTAGCCGAAGTTGTTATTCAAATTATTATTATGTTTTTGGGTATTTTATTGACAAACCGTATAATTACTTATATTCCTACATATAGTGGCACAAAGTATCCAGAATTTAGTGTTACTTATATTATTTTAGCTGTTTTGGTTATTACATTGAGTCTTCAAACAAAGTTGGGAGAGAAAGTGAGTATTTTAGTTGACCGCGTAATGGACTTATGGGATGGTAAAAAAGATGATAAGAAAAAGAAGAAAAACTCTTCTGGAAATGTAAAAGTTACTCAACCAATTTCTCAGCCACCTTCTAGTGCTTCTGCAATGACACAATCATTATACACAGATAGCACGCCAATTAATCAATTACCTCAAGAACAGCAGCAACAGCAAATGCCTGATTATAATTCAATGTACAGAAATGATGCTACACAAATGGTAGGTGCATCTACACCTGGAGGAGCAGAAGCGTATTCTAATATGGGGCCTGTTGCAGCAAATGAGGCATTAGGTGGTGCGTTTGGTTCTAATTTCTAAATAAATCTTCTAAATATACAAAATTATTATTAATTGAATAATAATAATTTTATTTATAATATGTTAATTTATTGACGACGTTGACTGCGTCCGCGACGTTGGGTGCGTTGACGACGTTGAGTGCGTTGACGACGTTGAGTACGTTGACGACGTTGAGTGCGAGATCTTTGAGCCATTATATAATACCTAAACAAAAAATTATTTTCTTAAATATATTAAAAAATATAAAAAATATTAAAAATGTATTTATAGAATAATAAAAAGTAACTATGGATATAGAAAATTTACTAAAGGCTCTTGACAACGAAAATAACAGTAAATTCTTGAATCTAACAAATGAAAAAATAAAGAAGATAAAGATAGAAATACTAAAGGAGATTCAGTTACCGAATGATGAAATAATAACATATATGAACAAACTAAAGGAATACATATATATTGATGAAATGTGTGAGCTTAAACTAGGTGGATTTATAAGGTGGATATCTATAAAAGATCCAAATGAAATATATTTAACATCTGGTGCAATATTATCAGAAATAAACGTAACAGATAATGGTGTTTTGCTAAATTGTAAAAATTTTGCTAAAAAACATTACCAGATAAAATTAGACGAATGTTTAGTATTTCAAAAATTAAATCAACAAGAAATGGTTTTATTATCTGCATTAGATAGTTTATCAAAATAAAACATTTATTAATGTTTACGATGTTTTTTTGTTTTGTTACAAGGACAATCTTTAAATAATCCTGGAATAAACTTACCAATTTTAATTAGCCCAATTTCAACTGATGATAATGGTTTTTTTACAGTGTGTATATGTTTTCCTTTATTATAATAAGAAACACTCTTGTATCCTTTACCCTTTTTAATGTTTACTTTTCTAATTGATTTTTTTCCACCATATTGGTGTTTTTGAGACGAAGAGAAATGAAATTTACCTTTGGTTTCTTTTTCCATATAATATGAATGTATAAATATTTTTTATAAATAATATACGAAAATAAATAATTATATTAATTATTAATAAAATGGGAATTGGTTTTGACTTTTCAAATGTAAATAATTTATTTATTGGTGGCTTAATGTCAATAATGCATTTTGCTATCTTATTTTTGACAATAACTATAATATTAGTAACTGATAACTTGTTTATTTTGTATTCAATTGGAATAATAGAATTAATAATATTGTTTATAAATTACAAATTTGGAGATTGTCCAGTTTCTGTTATTGAAGAGCATTACATGAAAACATCATTTGTGGATTTAGTAAATAATTTTACTCCTGTGAATTATAGCAAAGATAAGAAGTTATTAAGGCCTGAAATAACATTGCAATGGATATTTATGTTATTAGTGTTAGTTTTGTTTAAAATATTAATTGTATTTATGAAAATGATTTTTTCAAATATGAAATTATCAGACAATATTAAAATAATATTTAAATAATATTCGTATTAATAATTCTAATACTAATATTAAATTATATTATATGTTTAACCGATTGATAAATATTGCAAATATACTATTATTATTAATACTATCAGGTTTATTAATATACAAATTAGTAAATATTGATGTGTTAAATAGTATAAAATCTAGTTTAGTGTATCCAAAACATATTGGTTTTATTATGGATGGGAATGGGAGATGGGCTAAAAAACAAAAAAAAGATAGATTGTATGGTCATATAAATGGAAGTAATAATTTAGAAGATATATTTTATAACTGTTTTTCAAATGGTTGTGATTATTTAACATTTTATACATTTGCAGAGCAAAATTGGAAAAGACCAAAGGAAGAAATAGATAATATATTTGAGATTATTTACAAAAAAATGAAAATTTATCTTGATGAACAAGCAAAATACAGGATTTTAGTTCAAGGAAGAATGGACCGAATTCCTAAGAAACTAAAAAAAATATTGGAAAAAATAATGGAAAAAACAAAGAATTGCAAGAAAACAATTATTCTTTGTTTAGATTATTCCGGTAGAAGTGAAATAGTTAATGCGTGTAAAACTATGGTTGAAAACAAATTAGAACCAACACAAGATAATTTTCAAAAATGTCTATATGTTAAAGATATTCCTGATCCAGACCTAATTATTCGCACAAGTGGAGAGAAAAGAGTGAGTGACTTTCTTTTATGGCAAATGAGTTACTCGGAGTTTTATTTTACAGATGTTTATTGGCCAGATTTTACATTGAAAGAGCTTGAAAAAGCAATTACAGATTATAATAAAAGAGATAGAAGATTCGGTATTGGTGCATAGAGTTACACATCAATTCAACAACCATTTTTCAGTAACTACCTTTTTAACACTATCAAGTGCACCTTCTGTCCACCCTTGATCGTTAGACACCATTTCTCCAACAACAAGCATATTGTGCATAGGATGTTGCGCTTTTTTCATAAAATCACTGCGAGATTTATATTGTTGTGTGTCTAATGGTTCACAATAATGTGTCCCAATTGGCCAATAAAAATCCTTGATTGCTATTAAAAAAATATCTTCAGCTATTCCAAGTGATTTTTTTATAAGCGAACAAAAGAACTCGCGATTATTGTTATTATTTTCCAAAAGTTCGTTATCTTTGAAATATTTGGCACTTTCATTATCAGAATAAGCTATTAAATAAACACCTTTATCAGCATTTATTGGAACAATTTTTTGAAGGGGGCCAGGGACAATTGTATAACCACGAATATAATGTTTTAAAATTGGTATTGATTTTGCGGTAAATTTTCCATAAACTCGTAAAAATTGCTGTCCGTGTATTTTTTTGTATATTGAAAAACTGGGTAAAAGTTGCACTACACTTTTTATAGTTGTTGCAATTATACACTTTTCACAAGTGTATCTATGTTGATTTTCTAATTCAACAAGAAATTCGTTATCACTGCATTTTTTTATAGATGTGACCTTACTTGAAAAACGAATGTTTTCTTTACCGATTTTCTTTGCAATAGTATCAATTAATTTTTGCCAAGGTATATGCAATCCAGTCATTTTTCCATAATTATCTTCAAATCCATAATTAAATAAAACATCATATGCGTCTTCATTTTCAAAATCACTATAACCCATACAAGTAACAAAATGTTTATAATTTTCGGCTCCTAATAAAGGTAAAACAAAATTTTTGAATGTTGGGTGAATTACTTGCAAATGTTTTCTCTCTTTGAACTTATTTTGTAAAGATGAAATAACTGATTTCAAATTACAAGGTGGATGAATTGTTGATGCATAATATTTATCTTCTGAAAATTCTGAAAATGGTAATTTCAACTCTGTAAGTAATTTAATTAATAAATAATCTTTTTTCTTACGACCAACTCCAGCACCTTTAACTACCGAAGTTCCATAAAAATTCGCATTTCCAATACGTCCTCCAAACCAAGTTTTTTTAAAGGCCTCAAGAATTAGTATTTTGGTTTTTGGTAATATTTTTAAAATATTATAGGCACTATAAAGACCAGATATACCACCACCTACAATAATAACATCATAATAATTCGCATTATTCATATAACTTATTATGATATTTGATTTTGGAGAATAATCAATTTAATGTTTATTTTTTCGTGTAGAAGAATTATTATTTTTCTTAATTTTCGTTAAAATAATTTTACGTTTTCCTTTACAAGTGAAATTTCCTCTCTTAAACCCTTTTCTATTTATAACAGACTTCGTGCAAACTCCAATAGCCTTTGGTTCATTTACAACACCAACCTTTTTAATACAAGAACATAATTTCTGCGAAATAACATTTTCAGCTTTTTTTTTCAATAAATGACTACTTTTTGGTATATCTAATTTATAATATTCAAGAATTTTTGTATAATCATTGTCATTTAATGTATAATTCATTTAGTGTAAATATAAGTTATAATGATATTATATTTTAAAGTAATAAAATTGTATATTTTATAATATATAATTATATTAACTTATATGTCAAATCAAGATAGAAATAATCCAAGAATAGTAGTTTTTGATATGGATGAAACATTAGGATATTTTGTAGAATTTGGTATATTTTGGGAGTCAATAATTGCTTATGTTAAATCAAAAAGTGACTTTCCAGTTAAATTACAACAAAATATTTTTAATAAAATTTTAGATTTATATCCAGAATTTATACGTCCAAATGTTATACCCCTGTTGAATTATCTTAAACATAAAAAGAAATCAAAACAATGCAATGGAGTAATGATTTATACAAACAATCAAGGTCCAAAAGAATGGGCATATAATATAAAGGAGTATTTTGAACATAAAACTAATAGTAAATTGTTTGACCAAATAATATGTGCATTTAAGGTAAATGGTAAACAAGTAGAAATTTGTAGGACAACACAGGAAAAAACATATAATGATTTAATAAGATGCACAAAAATACCATTGAATACAAAAATATGTTTTCTAGATGATTCTTATCATCCTGAAATGAATAATCACAATGTTTACTATGTAAAATTGAAACCATATGTATATAACTTGACTTATGATTCATTAATACAAAGATTTATTTCAAGTGAAATAGGGAAAAGTATTGTAACAGATGGAGCATATGATTATTTCAGAGACTTTGTTAAAAACTATATGAATAATTACGATTTTATTTATGTTACAAAGACTACAGAAGAATACGACATTGATAAAATAATTACTAAAAAAACTATGACACATTTACAAAAATTTTTTAGTAAAAAGTATTTACAACCAACAACAAAAAGTAATAAAAACAAGAATAAAAATTCAAAAACTTTGAAATTAGGATTTTACGGAATTAGAAAATAAATTTTTGATATTGTCTAAATAATTAATAAATATATGATTAATTGCTGTTGTTGTAAATAAAAATAATCCTGCACTGAAACAAATTTTTCTATCTAAATCAGTAAAAATAATTTTTCTCAAAGGATTGAATCTTACAATTAAAAATAAACTAATATAAATTTGAACAATAGAATCAAGTGATTTTAAATATTTTGGGGCATTTGTTGATATACCTAATAAAAGTAAACCATAAGAAATATAAGATAGAAGAATGAATACATTGAATAATCTATCTTGTAAATCGTGCAAATTTTTTGAAATCATATATATATAAAACAATTATAATTATTTAGTTTATAATTGTTTGGTTATTTGTGTTATTTGTGTTATTTACGCAGAATCATCAGTTGGATTATTATAAAAATCCAATGTTCTTGCACTTGCATCATTTGCATTTATATAACGCGGCATCCAAAAATAAGGTACAACATTGCTAAGTCCTGTATAATATTCTTCAAATAATTTGCGATAATATTTTTGTTCATCTGTACTAGGCGTGTTATGTGTATAATACTCAAAATTGTTATAATCCCTATTTTGAGTTTCAATATATTCTTGAATAATTTGATACAATGATCTAGTAGTTTTACTTACTCCATCACTAAATGCCTCTTTCTTCCTCCAAATTACTTCATCTGGCAAAAGAGATTTTCCTTCTAAATCTAAATAGTTTTCTTTGCAAAATGCATTTCTGAGTAAATATTTTTCGCATTGTTTTTCACCAGGATGAAACCTCAATTTTGGGTCTATACCCAAATAAAACTGAACCCAACTGCGGTCTAAAAATGGTGTTCTTGGTTCAAGACCGTGTGACGATATACATTTATCCGAACGAAGAACGTCAAATGCATAAATATTGTTCAAAAGACGTCTACACTCATAATCAAATTCAAGTTGATTTGGCGCCTTATGCATATATAAATAACCACCGCATAATTCATCAGAACCGTCTCCGTTGAAAATAACCTTGGCGTCGCTATTCTGAGAAATGTATTTGCCTAATAGATAATTTCCAATACTCGCGCGAACTGTTGTTGTATCATAACTTTCAATTGTGTAAATAACTTCTGGAATTGCATCTATGAAATCTTGTTCAGTCAATAATATTTCAGTATGGTTTGTGCCCAAATAATCAGAAACAAGCCGAGCATATTTCAAATCTTCGGAACCTTCAAGACCGATGCTGTATGTTTCTAATTTTTTATCAGGACCATTCTCTTGTTTATGAATTTGATTTACTAATGCAGTTATTAAACTGCTATCTAATCCACCTGATAGAAGACAGGCAACTGGACGGTCTGTAACAATAACTCTCTTTTTGACTGCACTAATAAGATAGTGTTGAATTTCTTTATTGATATTAACACTACAATAAGGGTTAATGTTAAATCCAGTTGAATGATATTTTCTTTCATAGCTAAATTTCCATTTGGACATAACTTGAAATTTTTGAGAATAAACAGAATAAGTTCCTGGTTCAAAATGTTCTATTACAAAATTATATTTTGAAAATTTAGTAAATTCAGATAAAACTTTTAATTCTGATGCAAAACCAAAAATTCTTGATTTTGAAATCCCTTTTTCATTTGAACAATCTCTAAGAATATACAACGGACGAACACCGTATGGATCTCTTGCAATGTATATTTGTGAAGGGGTGTTATATATTTTGTTATCGCATAAAATGAATGAAAATACTCCATCAAGAAGCTGAAGTGTGTGGTCTATTCCATATTTTTTATATAAATGAATAATTACTTCACAGTCTGAATCTGTGTTAGGTTTAACATCAAGCATTTTATAAAGTTCTTTGTAATTATAAATTTCCCCATTACAAATTAGTATAATATTACCATCTACAATAGGTTGATTAGATTCAGAATTCAATCCGTTAATCGCTAGTCTATGAAAACCAAATAAAGCCTTTATACTAACACTTGTTAGTTTAGAATGTTCCGGTCCTCTGCCTTTCCCTTTTTTAAATTGTTTTTCTATAAATTCACTTTTAAAATGATTATCATTATTTAATAAACAAAATATTCCACACATTGTGATAATAATAATCTTTAAAAATCTTTATATTGTTTTGAATAATTCAATAAGAATATAATAAGTAAAATAATTATATTTATTAATATTAATGACATCAAATACAACAAAACAGTATGTTTATAGTGGTTTTGAGTCGTGTTCTCAAATCAACAATGATACAAACCAAAGAATATATGATAGAAATGTACCATCACAAATGTTACAGCCATATTTAAGCGTAAGACCTGTTATGACAAAATATTCACTTATGCCAATTGTTGACCCTCGTGCACCTATAAGCGTCCCAATGGAACAGCAACCTCTTTACAATGTTCATACTGTGTTCAATCCAGGAAATACGCAATCACCATGGTCTGGTTTTGCATCAAATATAAATAATGAATCTATTTTAAGAAATCAAGTTTTTGCATTGCAAAAATGTAGTCAATCTGTGTATGTTCCAGGAAGTAATAGTGATTTATACCAATACAGTTTTAAACCAGAAAAAAGTGGAAACAAGTATCAACCATTTCCTGGACTTTTTAGAAAAGAACACTTCAATGAATTCAACCCAAATCCTGAAAATATAGGAGATGGAATATTTATGAATCATACTAGACAACAATTAATGGATTTGACAGTTGACGATTGTGGATATATTAGTAACAAATCAAATGAACAAAACAAAAATCAAAGCCAAAACAAAACGAATCCTCAACAGCAAAACCAAACAATGGCACAGGTTAATAACAAAAAATAATAGTATAAACTATATTAATGACTGATAACAATAGAATTGTTAATGACTTATCATTGGAATTTTTTTTGAACAAAGACTCATATGGAAAATATTTAGAAAAGAAAGTACCAGAAAGACAGGAACAATATAAAAAGGATAAAAAGTTTTATCGTAAAAGAATAAGCGATTTAACAAAACAATTTTTAAATAATGAATTTCCAGAAAATACACAATCAAATAAAGACTTATTAATGGCGTTCGATATGTATTCAAGAATTTGTGTAGATTATTTTAAAGTTTTAGATAAGAATGATATTTTACAAGAAGATTATATTTCTTTGCTAGAAGGGTCAAGTGAAATAAATAATAACCCTCAACTAAATGTTGATAATATTCAAAATATAGATGAGGCAAATAATTTATTAATGCGTTCAATTAAAATAGTTGAACCAAATTCATTGGAAAAACTTGTAAAAAGAAAAATTACAAAAAGTGTTAAAAAAGAACACATACCTTTGGAAAAGGATATAAATTTGAAAGATCCTATTTTTAAAAAGAAGGGGATAAAAATAAAGAATAAAGATAATATAAAAAACACAGAAAAGAATAATATCATCAATATTTATGACAAGGAGGACAAAAAAACATAATAAAAAAATGAAAAAAATAAATAAAAAACATAATAAATATTCAAAAAAATACAACAAAACAAAAATTATCCCTTCAATTGATGCAAATCTGGAATTTGAACGCCTTCATAAAAAGGGTGAGATGATAAAGCTTCAATGTAGCCCAAAATTGAAAAAAAAGGATTTCTCTTGTTATGAAGATGAGACATTGTATAAATTAAGAGATTTATGGAATGCGCGTCACTCTGATTCTCAAATTTCAACAAACGATACGAGAGAAATCTGGAATTTATTGAAAGAAAATATGAAAAATGTTTGTAATAAAGAATCTTGCTGGTTAAAACAGAAATTTGTAGAAGGAAAATTAAATAAAGAACTTACAGATTCGTTTGCACCAAAATCACCAAAAGAATGGAAAAAAAAGCCAAATGCGTGGCTTTCTAGTATGGACATATTAGATGTTATGAAACAATATGAAAAAACGTATAAATGTTTTGAATTTATTGGACCATCTCCGATTGATTTTGATTTCAAGAAAATGTATGGAGAATGTGTATGGGATGAATTATGCAATTTTAGTATTGCAAGTCAAATAAAAAATGGTAAAACTAAAATAGGTATAATATTTAATACTGATCCACATAATAAAGGAGGGGAGCATTGGATAAGTATGTTTATAAATATAAAAAAGGGTAAAATATTTTATTTTGATAGTGCTGGAGACAAAGTAAAACCAGAAATTTCAGATCTAGTTGATAGAATTATTAAAGAGGGAAGTCAACTGTCTCCTCCTATTAAATTTGATTTTGACCAAAATTATCCAGTAGAACATCAATATGGAAACACAGAATGTGGAATTTACGGTATATATTTTATTGTTCATATGTTAGAAGATAAAATAACTGGGGAATATTTAAAAACGCATATTTTAAATGATAAATATATGCAAAAATTCCGTAAAATATACTTTAATGAAGAGTTATAAATTTAGAAGTAAATTATATAAAAAATATACAATATATAATTTATGACAAGTGAATTCACTCAAAGTGCAAATATAGATTTATTATGGGAAATTATCTATGATATGCACTTTAATGATAATAAGATAGATATACGTGACCCAAATACTTCATTACATTTTAAAACCGAATTTATTACTAAAATTAACGATTTTGTGAAAAACATTAAATCCAATGGTCGTTATAATGATTTAGTTTCTTTGAACAAGGATTTTATTTTAACTTATGTAAATACTTTGAACAATAACATCAAGGTTGTAGAACAAGAACCAGTGTTAATATCAATTGAAGATATTGAAAGTTATAGAACAGATAACAGAATAGACATTCAGAGTGCAAGAATTACAAATTTTGAAAAAGAACTTAAATTAAAACAACACGATTTTGAAGATTTTATGAAAATAAAGTCTCCGGATGTTCCAAATTTTGCAGATGGAGAATTAGATAAACCAATTGGAGAGATGGAAGAACTCATAGCTCGTACATTGGCTCAAAGAAATTTTGAAATTGAACAAATACATAATAAAAATTTGAACCCAGAAGAAGCTGAAAAATGGTTATACCCTCAAGAAACATCGGTAAAATCAGAAAAGGTAACCAAAAAAAATAAACCTCTTTCGGATGATAACAAACGTGTAACTTGGAATGATAATATTACATTTGAAATCAAAGAAAAGAATTCAGTTGTTCCGAATATATTTTCAAAACTCAAAATACATCTTCCAGAAGAAGAGACGATTATTTTTGAAAAAGAACCAGAACCAGAATTAGAATTAGAATTAAATCCAGAAAAAGAAATACAAGGACAAACCCAAGGACAAGTATCAATAAAAGAACAAGCAAAATCACAAGCAGAGATAAAAATAATAAAAGAAGAAATTGATAAAATAAATAATAAATTGGATGATATTACTGATTTATTATTGTCAATTTTAAAAAAATAAAAAATTGATTAACTTTTTTTTAAAATATAAAAATGTATTATATAATTATATTAAAAGAAATGAATATCACTCGTTACGTTGTATTATGTTTAAATTTATTATATTGCAAAGCATTTATTTTCAAAAAAAATTTTTTAGGAGTAGGAAAACTATTTGAAAATAAACAATTTATGTTCAATAAAATGAATGTTATAAAAACAAAAGAAGAAAAATACGAGTATTATGAAGATTGGTCTTGTGGAGAAGTTCCTTGGGAATTGGAATCACAGGTTCATACAATTATTATTCCTACAAAAACAAGGTTTGTTGATTATGATAGTATTTTGAATTCAAAAAATTCGTTGTGTGTTACTTCTAGTGTGATTAAAGTTTTATACAAGGATATTTTGAATGAAGAAGCATTATTAGAACAATTAGTAAGTATAGATTTATCCAATTATCTTTTTGATTCTTTGGGTTTGTTTTCATTGTTTGGTGTAATTAGTTATGGTTATCGTATTAGTATAAAAAATGAAATGGAATTTATTAAAAAACAAAAAAAAAATTATAGTAAAAAAAAAATTACATTAAGAGAAATTAAAAGCTATTTAACTATGCAAAAAATGATAAAAACATTTGTATTTATGTTACTATTAGTTTTGACAAAAAATGTAAAGGGGGTTGAATAAATATATTATTAATTTTATAAGATTATATTTATTTATTAGATTTATATTTTTTTGAACGTTTTCGTTCCTCTTTCATCAGTTTCAATAACGCCGATTAAAACAGGATCTACCTTAGGGTCAAGAAGTGCTTGGTTATAGCTATCTAAATCATAAATATTCATTGTAGTTCTGCTTATTTTACGTGCAATATACTTCTTACCTCTAAGTGTTAATTCTGTACCTCGCCATTCAATAACTTTTTTATTTGCTACCACTGCTGTATCAGGTTGTTCTTTTGTAATTGAAGGAACATAAGAAAATGATGATGATTTTGCATCTGGAAATTGTAAACAATGTAATTTTTCTTTAGAACCAACTCGTGAATATACAGCACAATCAATTGACGATTCTTTAATAGCAGTTAACAATTTTTCAGATACTTCTTCTTTGATATTTGATATTTCATAAAGTGCTTCATCAGTCGTAAAAGGGATTTCAGCCACTCTTGAACTTCCAGGAGATACAGGATATTTCTTTTTACTTTTATCCTTAAGTTTGAGTTCTATTGCACCATCACTTGCGATTTGTTTCGGAGAGAAAGTCATTAAATATAGGAACACTTCAACAGTTTGAAGAGCTTCAGGAAGTGATTTATGACTACAAATTCTTCGTGCACGTCCAACAACTTGGTCAATACGAGCAGGATTCCAATAAGGCTCCATAATATGAACATATCTGGTGTTAAAAAGATTAATTCCTTCAGAACCAGAAGCAGAAATAACAAAAACCTTTATAATTTCTCCCATATTATTGTTATTTGCAATTTCTTTCAATTGTTCTGTTATCTTTGCTTTTTCAGGCCATTTACCATTGTAAATTTTAAGTATCATTTCCTTTTCATCTTTACTTTCTGTACCAGTATAAAGTGCATAAGTTGGTTTTCCACGATTTTCAGGACTAATATCTAATACCCATTCATCATTAGAATCTTTTTTAATTTTAAATCTTGTAAAACCGTTATAATCCAGCACAAGAGTAAATATTCCAATACCTTCAAACGTTCTGAATTGACTATAAAGTAAATGATTTCCAATATGTTCTGGGTCTTCTATATTTTCTAATATATTTAAAAACTTAGGACTATATTTTTCTAGTGCAGTTTTACTTAAATATTTTGAAGAATTTTTTTTAAGGCAATCAAATGCATCTTTGATTTTTTGAGGGTAATCTTTATCTCCAATTTCTTCAAGCACAGAGTCACCATCTTTATCTTGGTCATCTTCTTCATTTAAATCATTACTTTCTTTCAACTGTTTTTTTTTAAACAACTCCATTATTTTTATCAATTTATTTAGCATAACTTCTCGTTCATCCAACGGAGGTTCTTCTTCATCTCCTACTTCTGGACAAATAAATGGTTCAGACTTTTGTAATCTTGAGTCTGGCATAGGACGCCCTGGAGGTCTTGGCATTACAAAATTACAATACAAACGAGAGAATATACGATAAGTAGATGTTGGTTCTTTATAAATACCATTTTCATCTATCTTTCCTTTTTTATTTTTATTTCGTTCATCTTGTTCTCGTTCTATAGATCTAGCTAATTCATATATATTAAATTGATAATCACTCATTTGAATTTTAATAACTTTAAAATCAGCAAGTTTTTCATATCTAGGTAAAAGACCTTCTTGTGCACTTCTAAAATAAGAAGTTAAGCCCATAATTCGGCGTTTAAATAAATTAACATTTTTAATTGAACCATTTGCAGAATCAACAAACATTGTTAAAAAATCATCTATTTTATCAGGTAATGCTTTATACATATCAATTTTAATTCCAGAATGGATTACATCTATTTGATTATCTCTCAGTAATCTTATTATTTTTCTTTCAAATTCTTCATCAGTTGCTTGTCCTCTTTCATAAAATACAACTTTACCAGTAATAGGGTCTCTTTTCTCTCCCTCTTTATTTGTAACTCCGTGATAACCACTATCCTTCTTTATTTTACTTTCAAATCCAAACGGATTGCGAGTAATCATTAATTTCTTGTTTGATGCACTGTATTCAATATAATCGTGAATTTTTTCATTTGCGAAAATTCTTTCAATTTCTGCCTGATTTACTCTTCCAGTAGTTTTAACATCTAATGGAATTTCCCAAGTCTTTATATAACCTCTAAGTATATTAAACATAATTCCAATTTCATTTGGATAATTAATAATAGGTGTTCCTGATAATAACACAATTCTCACGTTTTCTGCTCTTAAAAGCATTTCGTACATTATTAAAGAAAGGAATATACTAACTTTCTCTGTTTTACCAGTTTTGTCAATAGGAACTGGTCTTTCTTTTCCAAGTTTATTAACAATTCTACTAACAAAATTGTGTGCTTCGTCAATTATTACAACTTTATTGTCAAAAATATTTCTCTCAAAATTATCTGACATAACGCGAAATTTATCTCTTCTAATACCATTATAATTAATAAATTGATATTTTGAATTAATCATTTCATCTAACTGTTCATTTAAACTCTTTTTTTCATTGGGGTCCAATGACTCATAGTTGCTTTCATTCTCTTTTGCATTTACTAACCAAGCGCCTTTTTTTCTGTTAATATATTCAACTGGTAAACTAAGAACGCTAGATAATGTTTCTAATGCTTCTGGATTAGTAACAATAGAAATCCATTCCCAAAATTGATTCAATTTATAAATAGGGTCTCCTCCCTTTTTAAGTTCTTCCAAATAATTTGGTTTCAATGACGCAGGCAATAAAACTACCACATTTTTAGAACTTTTCATACCTTCTGCAATTGCGATAGATGATAGTGATTTTCCTGAACCTAATCCATGGAATAACAAAAGACCTCTGTAAGGTGTATATAAATTCAAATAATCGCGAACAATTTTTTGATGTGTTAGTAATGATATATCTTCTCCAATATTTCCAATAGTATCACAAGTAACAGGATTACTTTCATCCAAAACTTGTTCACGGTAAGGCCCAAAGAGAGAATTAATAAAATTCATAAATATTTCGCGATTATTCATATAATAACTACTTACCTTGTAAATAACATTTGGTTGTTTTTTGGGTAGACGTTCAACCACATTTTCTCCATTTATTTCAACCCATTCTTCTGGATTTAATACAGATACACCCTTTACAGGTTTGACAGTTCTTCTCTTTTTAGATTTTTCAACCTCAACCTGAGCCTCAATAGGCGCAACTTCTTCTTTTTCTTCCAGATTAATAAATTCAATTGGTTGGATTTCTTTCTCTCCCTCTTGTTCATCTTCTAATTCTTCTACTATTTTTAAAAGAGGCTTTTTAAGTTTTTTAGCTTTCGTTTTTGGTTTAATAACAAATGTTTCTTCCTCTTTTTCTTTCTCTTCTTCTAAAACATTGGACTTAGGAACAACCTCTTTTACTTTGGCGAGTTTGTTTTCAAGAAGTTTTTTAGTCAATTTAGAAATATCAAAATCAGCATTCTCTTCACGAAGATCTTCAATTTTAACACTTTCAATATCAATTTTTTGAGGTTTACTTTCAATTGGAACCTTCACTTTTATTTTCTTCATAAGTTGTTCAGTAGTTGCAGGTTTAGCCCTTAATTGTGATTTTAATGATTCTAAAGGATTCATAATAATTACTTATATAATTTCAATATATTTATTTAATAATAATACAAATAAATAAATATAATAAGTAAGATGAATTCAAATACCAATATAACCTAATGCTTCATTACACGCAAGTTGTTCGGCCTTTCTTTTAATTTTATGTTGCCCTTGTCCCAAAAACAAAAATATTTTTCCATTATTTGAACCTATATAATTATTTATTTGTGAAAATGTTTTTAATGAATTAATATGAACAGCTTCAGTTGGAGACATATTATAAATATGTTGTCCTACGCATAAGTATACACCCATTTTATAACCATTATCAACGTCGTGTTCAATTTCTAAATAGTGTGGTGTTACTTTGAATTCCTTTTGAATTTTAACTTGTAAAATGTTCTTGTAATTATCATCATTTTGAATCAATGCAATCCAATCAATATGTTTTTCAAAAATAGCTTCAACAAACTTCTGTGCCATTTGAAATCCAGGACCAGTAACAAACATATTTTCAAACCATCCTTCATCGTCTTTTACCTTTATTTTATTAAAATCAAGAAAAAGTGCTCCTAAAAAAGATTCAAATAAACATCCTAGTTTTTTTAAATTAGTGCGTGTTTTTTTCTCCTCAGCGTGTTTAGAAAGAATCAACCATTTATTCAACCTCATTTCCAGTGCAATTTTTCCAATAGCCTCATTTTTAACAATTGCAATTTTTTTTTCTGTCATAAACCCTTCATTTTCTTTAGGAAATCTGCGATATAAATAATATTTAGTAACCAATTCCAATATTCCATCACCCAAAAATTCAAGACGTTCATTTGATTTTGTTTTTAAAGTCAAACAATCTGAAGGTCGTTCTACAATAGTAATGTTTTGGTTCATATTTTCAATATTTGGTCGCTTTGTATAAGAGCGATGAACAAATGCACGTTTATACAAATCAAGGTTATTTATAACACCTGGAACGCCGTATTTAGTGAGAATAGATTGAACTTCGCTCAATGTAATCTCCACATTTAAGGGATTATATGGATTAAAAATTAATCCATCCTCTGATTTCAAAATATCATCATCGTGTAATAATTCCTTTTCAATTTCCATTTTATATTATTATGTATTTATTCTTTTAAATAATTTATTTATTATCTTTAAAAATAAATAATATTAAGGGTATATATAAATGACAGGAATGACTTATATGTCTGGAGGCAAATCAGCTAGAAATTCTGAATCTCTTACTAATCGTGGATGTGCAACTGGTGGTTCTTGCGGAGGTGATAAAAAAGCTGGTATAGTTACATTTGGAACTACTTGGAGTCGCGGTAATATGGGAAACTATTTAATTAGAGCTCCTCAAAGTGTTCCCAGCTTACAATTCTTTTTGACACATACTACAACAAGCCCTACTCAAGGTACAAGATACCAAGTTTACGCAAGACGTGGTATTATGTAAAAAGGAAACAAAAACTTGTGAAAATATATATTATTTAAAAAATAATTTAATAACTTCATTGTTAAGTTATTAAATGATAATTAAGATAGATAATAGAGAGCAAGAATTGATTAATTTATGCAAACATTATGTTGAGATTATTCCGAACTACAAAGATATCACTATTATTGTTGAAGCACTTCCTCTTGGCGATATTATAATATGCGACAATGAAGAAGAAAAAGTTATCATTGAAAGAAAAAGTTTAACAGATTTAGCATCTAGTATTAAAGATGGTAGATATGAAGAACAATCATATCGTTTAAATGGGTTGCCTCATCATAATCATAATATTATTTATCTTATTGAAGGTGATATTCATAAAATGAATTCATATCAGTCCAATTTATTTAAGAATAAAATAGAAAAATCAACTCTTTACTCTACTATTGTTTCACTTAATTATTTTAAAGGATTTTCAGTATTAAGAACATTCAATTTAGATGAAACAAGTATTATGATTTGTAATATGGCTTATAAAATAAAAAAATCCGAAAAAGAAAATAAAATTGGATTTTACTCAAACAAAAAAGTAATTTCAAATAATAATAACATTGAAGAAGAAAACAAAGAGGCGAAAGAATCCGAAAAGGATTATTGCAGTGTTGTTAAAAAGGTAAAGAAAGAAAACATTACAGTTGAAAATATCGGAGAAATAATGCTTTGTCAAATTCCAGGAATAAGTTCAACTACTGCAATTGCAATTATGAAAAGGTTTGAATCCATATCAAATCTTATTATACAGTTGAATCAACAACCTGATATAATGAAAGATTTAACTTATACAAATGAAAAAGGACAAAAAAGAAAAATTAGCAAAACTGTTATAGAAAATATCACAAAATTTTTGTATAATAAATAATATATAAATGGCTAATAACAATGAAGACTTGTTAAAATTCATCGGAATGCTTGTTGTTGTAGGAATTTTAGTATTTATGGCAGCAAAATTTTTAAAATTACAGGTAAAAGTATTAGAAGGCGCAACAAATATGTCAGATGCCGGAGCTGCATCTTCAGGTGAAGGGGGAAATGCATCTGCATATAATGCGAAATTAAAAGCATCTGTTGTTAAAATGCAAGATACTTTATTGGTAAGTAAATACAGAGCTGATTATGAAAATATTTTATTGAATTTGGATGATTATATTAGTTTGTTAATGTTGAAAACTTCATTGAATATCAACTTAGATAGTGAACCAGAAGCTGGAAAGCCTAATCCAAATTTAGCTTTGTTATCATCAATTAAAACATTGAGTGATGCAAAGGTAAGCTTAAATACTGTAATGAAATACATAGATAGTCATTAACAATATTTATCAACTGTATCATCTAAATAATAAAACTGAAATTCGCAAGTTTATGCAAAATCGCTTCATTGTGTAAGGTTAAAACCTTGAAATCTTCTCTGCAAATAGCACAACATATGTTTTTTTTATTCTCATAATGTAAAAACATACTTTGAATACATTCGCAGCAAAATGTGTGATTACAGTTTGTAACAACTCCAGTTTCAACTACTTTATCCGTGTTTAAGCAAATTGCACATTCAAATGTTGTATCATCATTTTCTTCTTGGTTCCTATTTAAACAGTTTAATTTTATTTTTTGACTTGAATCATCAAACATAGATAACATTTCATAATGATAATTTACGAATGCATCTGTGTTATCGCAATCATTTGATAATGATAGATGATATTTTTTTAAACAAAGAATTATTTTAAGTATATAATCATTTTGAATATGAAACCTTCCATTTTCTATAGATTCAACTAAAGATTCAAGTTGAGTGCTAATAAATAAATGAGTCAAATGATTTTTATTCTTACCAGTTGTTATCTTGTTTACATTGATTATTCTAAGATGTCTAATAGGTATTTCTAATTTGTCAATCTCATACTTAAAGTTGAAATTACCTGGATGATAAAGTATATTATACCATAATTCACTATCAAATTGCATATTATCAATTTCGCGAAATTTGTTCTGAGTAATATTTTTAAACCAACACTCATAATAAGACCTTATAACAAAAACAGAATTATCATTACACTTTCTAATATTATGTCCTGGAAGCCTACAACCACTACATTTACTTTTATTCAAAGTAGATGTATTTTCTTCTTGTAAAATTATATTTGTGTTTTGCATTATTATCTGTATTTATACTTTAAATAATTACAGATAATAATAAATCAATTTTATTTTAAGGAAGATTAATAGAAACTTCATTACCGATGTAATAACCAGAATCTACTAAAGATTGCGTGTATTTTTGACCTCCCCAATTGTCATCCATTGGATTTGGACTGTAAAGTAGATTTTCTTCAGTTTCATTTTGCATAGTGTCTAATGGAGTTGTTGAACCAACATAAAAATCAGTTTGGTCATACGCTGGAAGAGAATTTGTATTATAAGGTTTATCATTTCTTGTAGCATCAATTAATAACGTAGGATTTGGTGCGGTTGGGATTGTTGTAATTGCAGGAGGCAAACCTCCCTGAGGTTCTGTTACACTTGGACGAATTTTGTAAACAGATTCTCCTTGTGCATCATACGTATTTTGTAAATATAAAACAGGACATCTAATCCCTTTACTACGTTGCCATTCAATAAATTCGGTGTAATCTTCTAAATTATCAAACTCAATAGGGTTTACACCTGGCACCATTGCAACTTCAGAATTATACAAATAAAATTTTGGGCCTTTTTGAAGCAATATATTTGGGCATCTAAATTTATTATTTGAATTATTTGTTAATCCTTCCAACGCTTTAGAAGAAGTATAGTTAGAACAAAAATATAATCCAGATAAAAATGTTACTAAAATTAATATAATTAATGCTATCATATATATTAGATGCGATAAAATTGTATGAATGTTTTATTTTCTGACAATATTTTATATGAATTCAGAATTTAAATATGTTGAGATTGGTGAAGTAAATGAACCAACCCCAGGTCAATATGTTGATGTTGATACTCCGTCAGTAACATCTGAAAAAATCAATCAATTAATTAGTGATATTAATGATTCAAAAGATGTATTTTTATTTATTTTTATGCAAAGTTGCGGCCCTTGTAAAGAAACCAAGCCTGAATGGAAAAACCTTAAAACTCTAAATCACAATGGCATTGTTGTTGCATTGTTGAATGAAAAACTACTTAGTAACAAAGAATATAAAAAACTTAATTCACTTATTGGGTCACAGCCATCAGGATTTCCAACATTTAAATATATTAAAGGGGTTGGAAAAAATAGTGTGGAAGATTATAATGAAGATAGAGATGAAGATGCGTTTAAGAAATGGATTCACAAAAAAACAGGGTCTTCTTCTTCGTCCAAGAGAGAAAAAGAGTCCTCGCGTATGATTGGTGGAAAAAGGAAAACAAGAAAAAATAAAAGGAAACAAAGTGCAGGTAAATGGTCTATGAAATATAAAAAGAGTATTAATTGTAAAAAACCCAAAGGGTTTTCTCAAAAACAACACTGCAAATATGGTCGCAAAAACTGGTCAAAAAAATAAAAATAAAATAAGAGAATAATCTAATAAATCTTATCTTATTTATTAAAAAATTGAATTAGAAATAATATCATAGTACAACTAGAACACAACAAAAATGGAATCTATATTCAGACTATTTGACTTTAATGTATTGAATGAGAAGGAACAATCTGACAATTCAGACGAAGAAAACATTTCAGTCAAAAAAGACAACTGTAAATTTCTTATACAAATGTTTGGTATCAATGAAAAAGGCGAAAGTTGTTCTATCATTGCTGAAAATTTTAAACCATTCTTCTATATAAAAGTAGACGAGACGTGGAAACAAGAAAATAAGGAATCATTCTTGATTTTCATTAAAAATAAAATCGGAAAATACTATCAAGATTCAATTTGTGATTGTAAACTCATAAAAAAAAAGAAACTATATGGGTTTGATGGTGGAAAAGAACATAAATTCTTGTTTATTAGTTTTGAAAATATACAAGCATTTAATAAAGCAAAAAATCTATGGTATGATAAGAATCGCAAATTATTAGAAAATGGATTAATATGGGAAAAGACACAAACATATTTGTACGAAGCAAATATCCCACCATTACTGCGATTCTTTCATATAAAAGATATAAGCCCCTCAGGATGGGTTGCTTTACCTAAAAAGAAGACAATTGAAATAAAAATGGACCGCAAAACAAACTGCACTTACGAATTTGTGATTGATTACAAGAGTATACTGGCGCTTAACGAGAATGAAACCAGGGTCTCTTATAAAATATGTAGTTTTGATATTGAGGCAAGTAGTAGTCATGGTGACTTCCCAATTCCTATAAAATCTTATAAGAAATTGGCGACTAATATTATTGAATATTTTGAATCATTCTCTGAGAATTTAACGCCTGAATTGTGTAAATCCAAACTTCGTGAGATTTTGCTATGCGCATTTAATTACAAAAACACAATGTCAATGATTGACATCGTTTATCCAAAGACTGTAATTAGTGAAGACGTGGTTAAAAGTAAGACAGAAATTTGGATTAGTAAATTAGTTAGAAGTTCTAAAAAAGTAGATGATGAATTAGATGGGCAACTGAATATTGAAGAAATGTTTGAATCAATGAATGCGGAAGAAGAGGAAGATGATGAAGAAGGTTGTGGTTATTCTGGTTATAAAAAGAAGAAACCGCGTCAAGAAATAAACGGAACAGTCGTAGATATTTTATGCGATAAAAAATATGATCGTGAAACAAAGTTGAGAGAGATTGATATATCTTTATGTAGTATGTTTCCTAGATTAGAAGGTGATAAGGTCACATTCATTGGTTCTACATTTTTGAAATATGGGGAACAAGAACCTTATTTGAACCATTGTATTGCTCTTAATACTTGCTCTGATTTACCACTAGAAAATTGTCAACTAGAAACATATAAAACTGAAGATAAAGTTCTACTTGCGTGGACCAATTTAATACAACGCGAAAATCCAGATATCATTATTGGGTACAACATATTTGGGTTTGATTATCCATTTATGTTTAGTCGTGCAGAAGAAAATGGTTGTGTGAGAGAATTCTTGAAATTATCTAGAAACAAAGATGAAATTTGTGCAAACTTAGACCGCGATACTCAAAGATACAAATTAGAAGAGCAAAGTATTAAAATTGCTAGCGGACAACACGATTTAAAGTATATAAAAATGAATGGGCGTATTCAAGTTGACCTTTATAATTTCTTCCGTCGTGAAGAAAACCTTACATCTTATAAGCTGGATTATGTTGCTGGTCATTTTATCGGAGATTATGTCAAGTCATTGGAATATCACGAGAGAGAAAAAACAACGCAGATTAAAACCGGAAATATGACAGGACTTCTTGAAGGCAGTTTCGTGCATTTTGAAGAGATTGGACATTCTACGGATTATTATAGTGATGGAGCCAAATTCAAAGTAGCTAATGTGAACAAGTCCGAAAAACACTTTAGTGTTTATGGTAATATTACACCAGACTTTTCAAAGAAAGTGCGTTGGTGTTTAGCTAAAGATGATGTAACTCCAAAAGAGATATTTCAAATGACAAATGGCACTGCAGATGATCGTGCAGTAATCGCAAAATATTGTATTCAAGATTGTAATCTAGTTCATTATTTGATGAACAAGGCGGATATACTGACTGGTTTCATTGAGATGTCTAAGATTTGTTCAGTTCCGATTAGTTTCTTAGTATTGCGAGGACAAGGGATTAAGCTCACAAGTTATGTAGCAAAGAAATGTAGAGAGAAAGGAACATTAATGCCGGTTTTGGAAAAATTGGATTCCGATGATGGATATGAAGGCGCGATTGTTTTAGACCCAAAGTGCGATTTATATCTAGAAGACCCTGTAGCTTGTGTAGATTACGCTTCACTTTACCCAAGTTCAATGATGTCGGAGAACTTATCTCACGATAGTAAGGTTTGGACAAAGGAATACAATTTAAATAATGAATTGTTAACAATAACTGGCGATACCGATGAAAGTGGCGAGGTTTTCATTTATGATAATTTACCTGAATATGAATATGTTGATATTTGTTATGACACATTCAAATATGTGCGAAAATCACCTACGTCTGCTGCAGAAAAAGTTAAGAGTGGTTATAAAATATGCAGATTTGCACAATTTCCTGAAGGTAACCGAGCTATTATGCCTTCAATTTTAGAGGAACTATTATTGGCTCGTAAAACGACGCGGAAGTTGATTCCTCAACAAACAGACGAGTTTATGAAAAATGTGTTAGATAAGCGTCAGTTAGGTTATAAGGTAACTGCAAATTCACTTTATGGTCAATGTGGTGCTAGAACAAGCACATTTTACGAGAAAGATATCGCAGCTTCTACTACTGCAACTGGACGTAAGCTTTTGACGTATGCAAAGCGTATTATTGAAGAGACTTATGGAAATACCATTTGTGATACAACAAAATATGGACCTGTTTTATCAAAAGCCGAGTACATATATGGCGACAGTGTTGCAAGTTACACTCCTATAATTTTAAGAATAAATAAAGAATCAGTTGAACATTGTGTTATAGAAAACTTATCTCTTCTTTATGGTGATGATGTATGGATAACTTGTGAAGAACCAGGAAAACAAACAAAAGAATTTTGCGAGCTACATAATGTTGAATCTTGGAGTGAATCTGGCTGGACTCCTGTTAAACGAGTAATTCGGCATACTTTAGCAGAACACAAAAAGATGATAAGAATACATACTAGTCAAAGTGAAGTTGATGTAACTGATGATCATTCTTTACTTGACAAAAATGGTTGTGAAATATCTCCAAATGTTTGTTGTATAGGAACTGAATTATTATCTTGCCGGTTGAATCAAGAAAAAAGCTCTGAGAAAGTTGTAAATTTAACCCCAATTCCTTATGAAGGTTATGTTTATGACCTTACAACGGATAATCATCATTTTGCAGCCGGAATAGGGAATCTGATTGTTCACAACACAGACTCAGTATTCTTCACGTTCAATTTGCGTACAACAGAAGGCGAACCAATAAAAGGTAAGAAGGCACTTGAGATAACAATTGAACTAGCGAAAGAGGTCGGTCATTTGGCATCACAGTTTTTGAAAGAGCCACACGATTTGGAATACGAAAAAACATTTATGCCGTTTTGTTTATTATCCAAGAAGCGTTATGTTGGTATGCTTTATGAAGACGATCCAGATAAATGCAAACGAAAAGAAATGGGTATTGTATTGAAACGTCGTGACAATGCACCAATTGTTAAAGATGTGTATGGAGGAATAATTGATATATTGATGAAGGAACAAGACATTAAAAAGGCTACAGAGTTCTTGCGTTCTTGTTTGAGAAATGTTGTAGACGAAAATTACCCAATAGAGAAATTAATAATAACAAAATCTTTGAGGTCAGGATATAAGAATCCAAATCAAATTGCTCACAAGGTTTTGGCAGATAGGATGACTGCAAGAGATCCAGGTAATAAACCCAGTTCTGGAGACAGAATACCATTTGTATACGTTCATAATCCAAACAAGAAGGCACTACAAGGAGAGAAAATTGAGACACCTACTTATATTAAAGAAGCAAACTTGAAGATTGATTATTCGCATTATATTACAAATCAAATTATGAAACCAGTTCAACAAGTATTTGCATTAGTATTGGAAAAAATGTGGGAAATGCAAGGAAAAAGGGGAAAAATTCTGAAGTTCAAAAATGAAATACAGCAATTGAAAAAGTCAACACCTGAAGACAAGTTTGAAGATAAATTGGAGAAACTTAAAAATAATGAAGTAAAAGCGCTTTTGTTTGATGAATTCTTGAGAGAAACGAATAATCAAAAACAAGGACAACGAGCAATCACACAGTTATTTACAAAAGGAAAATAAATATTATAATTATAAACTACAATATTTATCAAAAATTAATTTTATTATATATATTAACTACGAAACAACGAAGAAGGCAAAATACTCTTAAAAAAATTTATTTTGTCAATAAACGAATAAGGATCATAATCATCTTCTGCATCTTGTAACGTATACTCTTCATCAGAATCAGAGTATTCAACTTCTGATTCCGAATCAGTATCCCAACATTCTTCAATATTTAATGTAATCGGATTTCTAACTGGTGCTCTTTTTTCATTGCGATTAACCCATCCTCTTGCATCCTCCCAGTATTCCTGAATAATCCCTTCATCTGCCAATTTGTATAAAATCCCTTTGACATCTCTTCTATGAAGTTCTGCAATAGTATAAACATCTAATTTCTTGATTTCATATTCATTGTAAAGACGATTGATTTCATTCATATTCCATTTAAATCCGACTCTTGATTTTTCTATTTTATTTGGATGCACTCTTGACATTTATTATGTTATGTTATCATATGTCGTGTTGTCTTTATATATTTTATATAAATAATTATCTTTTGTGATTTTTATTAGTAAATGAGCTTGATGCGTAAGGAATTATTTTTGTACAAAACCAGGCACCTAAAATAAACCACATTGTTTCCATTGTGTTTCCACCAGTATTAATAATCCAACGCAATGCTTTACATTGAGGAGTTACTGCAAGAATTGGTGTAACAATAAAACCCCATAAAGAATATGGAGAGCATACTGGTGCGTATATTTGACTTGCACCATAATGCATCACAACCCATAAGATATATATTTTAGTAGCATCATATATAAAATACATTGTTGATGATGTTGTTCTAATAATAAAAGAGCTAGTCTTGGGTTGTTCAGTAATATTTTCCATATTTTGTTCTATAACTTCTTCTTCTTCTGATGATGTTGGTATTGTTTCAGTTTCTTCTTCTGTTTCTATTTCTGTTTCAGATTCTTCAATTTTTTTTGAAAGAGATACTTTTCTTCTTTTGTTCATTTTAATATTCAATCAAAAAATTTTTAAATATTAATTTCAATGATTTAACTTATCTATAAAACTCTTCAAAAGTTATTTCGTTCCCAGAAAGGTCATATAAAAAACGAGTATTTGTAATTGAATTATTACCACTCATTGCACTTAAAAGTTGATTAATTATAATACCAGTCAAGTTAGTTGTTCTTCGTTCAGAACGAGGCCTTATTGGAACACGATTTCTCTCTTCACTTCTATTTTGATTTTCAAAATTTGTGTTATCTGGCACTGATTCTTCTACTGATTCTGGTTCTGGTTCTGGTTCTGGTTCTGGTTCTGGTTCTGGTTCTGGTTCTTCTACATGCATTGGTTCTGCGTCTATAGGTGCATTGTTTTCTTGAGTAGGAACATATTCTCTAATATCATAACGACATACAGGACATCTCGGACTAGTGTAAAACCACGATTGTAAACTAACTGAATTGAAAACGTGTCTACATCCCCTAATCTGCGTTACAACTGTATTATTATCAAAAGGTTCAAGTGTAATTGGACAACTATTATTAGAAGGATTTATTACTTCACAAAATTGAGATATTATTGTGCCATCAAGAATTTGTTGATTAGATGGTAAAATTGGAACATTTGAGTAAAATTGTTCAAAAATGTTATTAAAAAATCCAGAATTATTTATGATATTATCAAATGTTCCATTTTGAGCTTCGGTATTAATTGAATTAACTATATTATTACTGAAAGTATTGAATAAATGATTGTAAGATGTGTCTGTCTGAACGTTTTGTCTAGTAGGAATATTACTAGTATTTGCATAATTATAGTGAAGAATATAAGGTAGTTCATCAATGTAAACTCTTCTGCTATTTATATTGTTATAATACGATTGTTCTCTTTCAAAATTTCTTGAAATTCCTGTCAAATTATTAATTGCATCAAGAATTTCATTTTGTCTATAATACAGTTGTTGTATTTGTCTTGTTGTTTGATTATAAAAAGCTTCATACATTGAAATTAAAATTCTTTCATCATCTGTAAGTATTATATTTCCATTATTTCGTCGTCTATTGTTAGTATTAGCATTATTATTGTTATTAGTTCTATTATTTGAATTATTCCTAAAACCATTTGACATAAATACGATAATATTAATATTAAATAAATATGTTTAAATACATATTACACAATAATAATAATGCAAAAGTATCAAGAATATAATAATAAGGGTCTTTCAGGTTTAGTGAATCTAGGTAACACGTGTTATATAAATTCGTGCCTTCAGGTTTTATCTCATACTTATGAATTGAATGATTTTTTGAATAAAGAAGTTTATAAAAAAAAAATAAAGAACGTTTATGATTCTGCAATGATATTAGAATGGGATGAACTTCGTAAGCTTATGTGGAAAGAAAATTGCATTATTTCACCTGGTAAATTTATTAAGACTGTTCAGAAACTTGCTGAAATAAAAGATATAGAAATATTTACAGGATATTCTCAAAATGACCTCACAGAGTTTTTAATTTTTGTTATAGATTGTTTTCATAATTCACTTTCAAGAGAAGTTAATATGACTATAAATGGTATGCCAGAAAATGATACAGATAAATTAGCTACACAATGTTTTGAAATGATAAAAAAAATGTATAATAAGGATTATTCTGAAATATGGAATATTTTTTATGGAACACATGTTTCACAAATAATTTCAATTGAAACAAATGAAGTTTTGAGTTCTTCGCCAGAGCCGTATTTTATAATAAATTTACCAATCCCAGAAGGAAATAAATCACCAACATTGTTGGATTGTCTTAATTTATACGTTGAAGGTGAAGTTTTAGAAGGGGAAAACGCTTGGTTCAATGAGACTACTGGGACAAAACAAAACGTTAAAAAGAAATTATCCTATTGGAGTTTTCCTTCAGTTCTTACTATAGATTTAAAACGTTTTAATTCAAATAATCGTAAAAATCAAATTTTAATTGATTTTCCAGTTGAAAATTTGGATTTATCAAATTACGTTATTGGATACAAGAAGGAACAATACAAATATGATTTATATGGTATATGTAATCACAGTGGAAACGTAAATGGAGGACATTATACTGCGTCAGTTAAAAATGCAAATGGCAAATGGTATCATTATAATGATAGGGATGTATCTGAAATAAAAGACACTAGTAAATTAATAACTTCAAAGGCATATTGTCTTTTTTATAGAAAAAAAACAATGCATTAATATATATGGAAGTAAGCACAAGTTCAACTACTGAAACAGATAGTATTTATGATTATGTTAATGCATATTTATTAAACCCTAGTGTCTTCATAATAATAATTGTCATCGTTGTTCTATATATTGCAATTTTTTTATCTTTAGGAAATAATAACAATAGTAATAATAGTGAAATGTTTAGTTCACAACAACAAACATCTTCTGAAAATAATCCAGCTTCAACAACATTGATAGTTGTTTCTGTGTCAATATTTGTAGTATTAATAATAATTAATGGTCTTCAGTATTTCTTCAATATTGATATTGTAGCATCTATCAAAAATTTAGTAACTGGTGAACCACAAATTCAAGTAGATGTAACCCAACCACCACCAGAACCAGTTGAAACACCATTAGCTCCAAGTTATTCAAGAAAAAAACAAGTATTCAATATTCCAGGAAATTATTATGGTTATGAAGATGCAAAGAGTTTATGTAAAGCATATGGGTCTGAATTAGCAACTTATTCTCAAATAGAGGATTCTTATAAAAATGGAGGAGAATGGTGCAATTATGGATGGTCTTATAACCAGATGGCGTTGTTTCCAACACAACAAGCAACTTATGACCAATTGCAAACCATTCCAGGACACGAACACGATTGTGGACGCCCTGGTGTTAATGGAGGTTATATTGATAACCCTCATGTTAAATTTGGAGTCAATTGCTATGGTTATAAACCAAGGATTACAACTGAAGAAGAAGAAATGATGCAAAACACAAGTCCATACCCAAAAACAGCAAAGGATATTGCTATGGAAAAAAGAGTGGATTATTGGAAAACAAAAATAAGCGAGATATTGGTTTCTCCATTTAATTATAATAATTGGAACTCTTAATTTATATAAATTTGTTAATTGTAATTGTAATAATAATATGTAATACTTATTATTTCTAGTTTTTTCTAGTTTTTTTCTTTTTTATTAAATCTTTATGTTTTTTTGTTCCCCTTTTTTTGATTTTATTATTATCTGTTTTTTCATCATTTTTGTATTCAACCATTTTTAGAAGTTTATCAAAAATATCATTGTCAATAACTCCCTTTTCTTCTCCTTCTTCTTCATCATATTTATGATATTTTTTCTTACCTTTACCTTTTGAAAAATAATACAATGGCATCGCTAAATTTTGCAATAAACTATTATTACCTTTTCCGCCTTCACTAACGCCTTCAATTGATCCACCACTTTGATTATTTATACTAATTTCAAAATCCCCACTCATTAATTTACCTCCGGATTGATATAATGTAAAATCATCAGAATTTAATAAATTATATGACATATACATTATCCACATATTATTTACATACTGTTTTAACAAATCTTTTAATTATTTGTGAAACGCTTTATTTCTTTAATAATTTTGACTTGACGTTTTGCCTTTATATGTTCCATAATTTGTCTTACTTGTGATTCATTTTTAATTACTTCTGAAAGTGTTTTGTCTAAGTATTTAAATGTAAGTGGTTCAGTTACCTTTGTGTTTGCAAATTTTAATTTACCATCACTTATTTGAATAGCAGAATTTGCTAAATTATTAGTTTCTGCATATTTTGTTAAACTTCCAGATATTGCATTCTTTTTTTCTCTCAAATCACGAACCTTGTCAGTTAAAATTTTTAGTTGATTGTCAATTGAAACCCAATCTTGAACTTGTTTTTCAAAACTCATTTTATAGTATTTAAACAAAATAAGTTATAATTTTTATCTTTTAGAGTTAATAAATAGTTATTTTAATATATTCAAATAATATTATGAATTTTTTATTAAGAACAAATAAATCAAAAAATTTAGCAAAAAACATAGTAAATATTGATAACGAACAAAGAAAGGTAGTAAATAGAGTTATGATTTTTACAAATGCTCGTGACGAAAAAAATATAAAAGAATGGGCAGCACATCATTTATTGTTAGGATTTGACTTTGTTTATATTTTTGACCATAAATCTGTTGTACCATTGACAAGTGAATTTGCAAATTTTGATAGTAGAGTTTATGTAGAAAGATGTGAGATTCCTAGCAAAGTAAAAATTCCATTAATGAATCGTGCAAAAACGATTGCAAATAAATTTGGCGCTGATTGGATGATCTATTTAGATGCAGATGAGTTTGTTATATTGAACTATTTTAAAAATGTGAAAGAAATGCTTTATGCATTTCGGTTTGCTGACCAGTTAGCGATTAATTGGGTTCCATTTGGTTCAAATAATCATACAATTGATCCAGAAGGTTTAATGCTTGATAATTATACTAGGTCTGATGCAAAATTAGATCATCATGTTAAATCTTTTGTGAGACCATCTCAAATAATAAATGCAACTTCCCCACATTTCTATAATATTGTAAATTCTTTGAGAAACATAACAATTAATAACAAGATATTATCTCCACCAAATGCTTTCAATGAATGTGATATCAAGTTTGATGAAGCACACGCATTTATTGCGCATTATGCAATTCAGTCAGAGGAAACGCATACTAGAAGAAAGGTCAATCTACCAACTGATAATACAGGAACTTTTAGAGGGAACCCAAATTCATCTGATTTACATAAGGCCCATAATTCCACTGAGAATTGTATACCAAAAATTAAGTATGCAGAAAGAGTTAAAAAATTCTTATCAAATTTTGACGGTACCTTTGTTAGTCAAGAAGAAAATCCATATTTACAACCAGAACCAGAACCAGAACCAGAAGTAGAAGAATAATAGAATTATTATATAATTTTAGAATTGTTTATCAAAAATTATATACATTAATCATTTATTTATGGTGTTTGCGTGTATGTTTCGCAAATCTATGTTGAGCAGCAAAAAGACCAAAAGGGACTAAGGCTTGTTCAACAGCTCCATAAAATCCACCTTTTTTAGAACGTCTATGCTTGCGACCTTTTCCACCAGACATTTGTGGAAGTTTAGATAAATTTGTAGATAATACACTAGATGGTTGACTACCGTCTAAACTTTGAAGTTGATTTCCATTCATTCCACCCTTAACAAATACATTATCCCATTGTTGATTTCCATTTCCAACTTGAGAACTGACATAAGATGCAGCGTCACTATAACTACTAGAAGGAGCATTTCCAGTTCCACCGCGTTGTTGTCTTCTCTGACTACGAGAACGGCTCTGACTACGAGAACGGCGCTGACTGCGAGAACGTCTTTGACTACGACTGCGACCACGACCACCTTTCATTCCACATTTTCCTGACATTGTATATAAATTAAAGAGAAAATATAAATTCACTAATTAAACAATTACAAATCTTCTAAATCATAATATTTTTTGAACTTCGTTTTTATTACGCAAAACAAGAATTAATAAAATTAATATTGCTAAAATCATAACAAAAACAGAAAAAACAAGTGTCAATATTATATAAATATAAGGTGTTATTTCATTAAAAAGAATGTCAATTACAGGAGTAAACACTTTTTTCATTTCACATTTTATGTCTTCTCTCTTCATTATATCTAAACATTGCTGAACAAATGAATCTTTCATTATTATAATTAAAATAACATAAATAATTTGTATTTTTTGCGTGTTATTAAATTTTAATTTTTCTATTGAACCATTAATGGATAATATTATTGAACCATCAGACGAATTTGATTTTTCTAATTTATCTTTAGCAAATCCAACAGGGATTCAAGGAGGTGCATACTTTACTAAGATTGAAAATAATAATAAAGCTCTTTATATACAAACTCCTAAAAGTTTAACAAAACAGGGATTTGTTAAAAATGGTAAAAAAATTGTTGTTGACCTAATGTTCAATAATAATGATGAAAAATTCATCAATTGGGTTGAGAATTTAGAGACAAAATGCCAAGAGTTAATTTGTGAAAAAGGTGATTCCTGGTTTCAAAATAAACTTGAAATAAGTGATATTGAAACCGCATTTGCATCACCATTAAAAGTGTATAAATCCGGAAGATATTATTTAATGAGAGTAAATTTGAAAATGAATTATGTTACAAATACACCTAATGTAAAAATTTATGATGAAAGTGAGTCACCTCTTGATATAAGTGATATAAATGAAAATACTAATATTATTTCAATTTTAGAAGTTCAAGGTATTAAGTTTACTTCAAGAAATTTTCAAATAGAAATAGAATTGAAACAAGCGATGGTTTTAAACACAGAGGTTTTGTTTGATAATTGTCTTATTAAAACTTCATTGAAGAAGCCAACAAATTTGAAACACGACCCACTTGTATTTAAAATGATGGAAACCACTGATAACAATTTTTTAGAAGAAAATACGGATAAAGAAGAAATTGATTCTAATCCAGTTTACATAGAATCCGAACAATCTGAAACTTTAGAAGAAACTACTGCAAAAACAGAAAGAGATGTTAATAGTGTGCATTTTAATTCTAATGACGTCTTTTCAGATTCAAAAGAAGTTGAATTACATATTGAAGATTTACAAGTTGATAATGAAGAAGATAACAATGATGATTTGAAAGAGTTTGATTTGAATTCTAATTTATCTTCTTTAGAAACAATTACACTTAAAAAACCGAATCAAGTTTATCACGAAATTTATAAAGCTGCGAGAGAAAAGGCCAAAAAGGCCAAAAAGGAGGCTATTCAAGCCTTTTTGGATGCAAAGAATATTAAGAAAACTTATATGTTAGATGAAATTGAAGATAGTGATGATAGTGATATGGATTTTGAATCTATTTGATAATTAAAAATAAATTTAGTTTATAATTTTTATTGTTTATTTGTTTTAGCAGTTTTCAGACTTTTGAATTGTATGTTACTATTTAATTAAGAATAATTAAACAGTATCCAAAAAAATATTTTATCACCAATTTTATATAATGAGTAGTTCTTTAAAAAAGCTATGGTCCGAATACGGTATTGGTGCTATTATTGTATTATTATTTGTCGCATATGGCGTTAGTGTTCTAGCTAAGAACTTGACATCTAAAGGAAAATCTGGGTTTGAATACAATGATGGAACATCCCCAAATGCTGCTTACGGAAACGGAAACGCAAAGAAACAAAGACCAGTTAATCAAATGCAAACCACTGGAGTTCAACCTTCTGATGGTATGGGACAGAATGAGGTATTCTCTTCTGTTAGTGGAATTTCAACACCTAATGCTGGTGTTCCAACTTCCTGCTCCAAGCCTAATATTCAAAATCCTTCTGACCTTCTTCCTAAGGACAACAACAGTCAATGGGCTCAATTGAACCCTGCTGGTAAAGGTGAGCTTGCCAACATTAACTTGTTGAAGGCTGGTTACCATATTGGTATTGATACTATTGGACAAACCTTAAGAAACGCAAACTTGCAAATTCGTTCTGAACCTCCTAATCCACAATTATATGTCGGACCTTGGAATCTTTCCACGATTGAATCTGATTTCCTCAGACCACCTTTGGAGATTGGTTCTGGAAGTCAATAAGCACGTGTTCAGACCTGTTAACAAGACATAATTTAAATATAATTATATAATATGAAAATATCATATAATTACAATTCTATAACATACGGACAATTAATAACAAAGGAAGAAGCTAATACTGAACCAAATGTAGAATACACCGCATATCCAGATACGTTATATACTTTGCTAATTTATGACCCAGATGCAGTAACAGATACACATAATTTTATACATTGGTTAGTTGTAAATATAAATGGAGAAAAAATAGATGAAGGAAAACACTTACTATCGTATACTGGTCCGAATCCACCTCCGAATTCTGGACTACATCATTACAAATTTGAGTTATTTACACAACCAGCTGTTATTCCCATAGATGATTCAATTGAGAGAACAATACCTATGTCAGAGTTATACAAAAAATTAAATTTAACAAAAGAAAATAAAAGAGATAGTTTTTTATTCAAAGTCCAAAGTCAAACAGGTGGAAGAAAACGTAAAACAAAAAAACGAAAATATAAAACAAAATATCGGTTTACAAAAAAGGATAGATTACATAAAAAAAATTATTTTACAAATAAAAAATTGATTCTATTTAAAAGAAAAAAATAACGATAAAATCATCAAATGACAATGGAAAATAATTCAAAAAACGTTTTGTCATCAACATTAATTGCTCCACAGGAAAATAGTTATGTAATATTTATAAAGGATGAAGTCATTCAAGGTTCAAATCCAAATGTCAAAATATTACCTTTACCAAATGCAGAATCTTCTCACATTGATGATGACAATGACGAAATAATATCTTTGGTTAAGTTTTGTTCTGTATGTTTTCTCATAACCTTTTGTACTCCACTAATAACCTGTGATTTATATTTTGCATACAACGATGATACGTGTGTTCCTCTAAGTGCGGATATTAAAAGGTATTTGGAAGTTTCTGGTTATTTTGGGTTAACTGTTTTAACACTTTTAACTCTAGGCATTTGTTGTTTACCAGCAAGAAATGAAAATTTAGACCCAATTACAGTAGGTGTATGTATATTGAAAACCTTCTCATTGTTACTTTTCGCATTTATATTTCTTTGGAACATTTATGGAGCTGTCGCATTTTGGGGAACAGTTTATGAAGAAGGAACATGCGGAAAAATTGTTTCAACTTATTTATTTATTAGTTTGATAATAAAAAATGTTTCTGGTTTAATAGAATTAGCTAAAATTAAAAGAACGCGTAGAATGTAAAAGCAGAGTTATAAAATTTTAATAGAAATTTTAATGGAAAATAATAATATAAAATATATATAAATATTATATTATGAAAATAGATTTTTTTATGTATGTTTTGATAGGATTTGTGATTTTAGTATGTCTAAAAATTTATTCAGACTCAGAACTATTCAATTTAAAATGTGTTATTTCTGGTGTTGATGGTAATCGTTATTGTGTGAGAGACCGAGTAGATACAAAAGAGGCTGCTGATTTACTAGCAAAGGTAACTCAAAATATGAAGGACCTTGTTAAATATATGGAAGAAAAACATCCAGATGACGAGAGAGTTCAACGACTAGTCAAGGGTTTCAATCCAAAAAAAATAAGCGAAACATTGCCAACAAGTGAATTGACTGCTTATAGTGAGAACAAAGGAGAAAAAATAGCATTTTGTTTGAACAAATCAAAAAATAGTGAAAATACATTAATTGATTTAAATACACTTACATTTGTTTCTATTCACGAATTGGCACATATTACAACTACTTCAATAGGACACAAACAAGATTTCTGGTTGAACTTTAAATATTTATTAGAAAATGCAAAAAATGCAGGAATATACAATCCAGTTGACTATAAAAAGAAACCAGAATCTTATTGTGGAATGACTATTACAGACAATCCTTATTACGATTTATAAATAAATAAAAAATTGAATTATTTATAATTTTTATAATAACTATAAACAAAACTGAAATGCAACAAGAATACGAAGGTTCAATTGGATTAAATGCGATTTATGGTTTAGATTTAAACGAGATAAATGTTTTGAAACCTGATGATGAAGAAAATTCAATAGGATTGAATTCTATTTGCTGTATTCTTGTAAAACAATCAGATGAATTAAAAGAACAAGGCTTGTTGATGAGTCAAGTTGAACTATTAAATCAAGCAATTGAAATTAATCCGTTATCATCAGGGGCTCTTTTTGAAATGGCGTTGTATGAAGAATTAGAAAATTTCAATTATGAAGGTGCTATAGAAATTTATTTACGTCTGTTAGAAACAGACTTAGATAATATACCTGCAATATACAATCTTGCAGACCTTTATGAAAAAATGGGCGATTATGAGAATATGCAAAAATATTTCAACCTTTCAGGAGAGAAATGTGATGTTGAGTCATATTTAAGACTTGCCAAATTTCATAAAAACAAAGGTGATATTGATAATACACAAAATAATCTATTAAAGGCGATATATCATTATCAAGATAATTGTATAGAAAATTTGTTGACCCATTTCAACTGTCTTGAACTATTAACAATTTTGGTGGATTGTTTTTCTCAAGAACCAACCCAAAATTTAAAAAGGGTTATAACAATGTTAGAAACAGAAGAGCATGTAATTATATTTAAAAATAAAGTCAGGGTTTTTAGTAGATTTCAAAATATAATTGAATGTGGCGTTTGTCTGGAAAACAAGCTGAATATTGATATGCTGTGTGGACACGAAATTTGTTGCGATTGTTATAAACGAGTATACTTGGATTGCTGCCCATTTTGTAGAATAAAGTTTGATTAAATTGAAGATTATTAATAAAAATAATAGATTTATTATATATATGTCTATATCAATACCAATACCAATTTATAAAGTTAATCATCTTGTTGTAGATAGAATAAAATCTATATATGTTTTTTACGGTAATGATGCAGAGATTACATCTATTTTTGAAAAAGTTAAGAGAGATATAACCAAACGCGAATTTAAAGACCCTTTGACTGGTTATTTAATATTTAACGAGGAGGAGTTAACAACAATTCGCAATGACCCAAGTATAAATGTTATTTTTACAATTCAGCAAATTTTTAGTGATGATAGTATTGCAGCAATAAAACTTAAAATTGTAAATGAATTTAGTAGAACTTTCTCTCAAGAAGAGATTTATATGTTTTGTATGAAAAGCGAAGTGTTAAATGCAGCAAATATATATAAATCATTAACACAAAATAACAAAATACCATTGACTAATGCGAGGTTGACACAATTTTTAACAAATATTCTTCGTGGTGAAGATGATAATCGTATAAATAAATTTGTAAAGAACACATATACGTATGATGATATTTTAGCACTAAATATTTCTGGAAAAAAATATTGGGTTTCAAAAGTTTTAGGTCAGAAATTTTTTATTGTTGAAAATGAATATCCTTTTGTATGCAACCCATTTGAAGTTATAGAATACGATTCATTAATTGAACGTGCATCTAGGAAATCTCTAACAACTCTGAATAGCCACGTTTTATTGAGCAATGGTGAGTTTATTGGAAACAATATTTATTTATGTTTAGCTAAAGATGTTTTGACTAATGCAGAGAGAAGGGGAATAGACGAGTTAACAACAATAAAGCTTTATTATCCATTTTTATTCAAAAAGCATAATATTACTTCTCTCTCTGAATTAAATGACAAAGAACAATTTTTAATAGATGAATCCCAAAAAACTCTTAGTAAACAACTTCTTGAATCATTTGCAAGTGTTGATGTTTTTTATGATATGTATAAAGAGAGAAAAACTGATTTGAAGTATAAAAATAATGGTATAACTTCAATTAAAATAACATTAGTTCCAGAGTATTCAATGAAAATTCCTTTAGATGTTATATTCAAATTAATACACGCAACAGAAAACAATCCATTAATTAAATTTAATCCTGCAACTAGAAGAGAGAATATATACAGACTTTATGTTGACAAGATCTCAAAAGATGGTCGCAAGATTCCATTTCTCTCAAAAGCCTTAATCACAAAACTTGTGCAATCTATTGGTAAAGGCAAAAGTGTATCTGTTTATATTCAATATCCAGTAGGAGGAAAAATAATAAATATTATATGTGAATTTGAAGAGAATGGAAATATTAATGTTTCCTCCGATTTTGATAATTTAATGAAGATATCCGAGATTGATGATTTATTTATAAAAGCTGTTAATCCAATTATAGAAACTATTTCAAATTATTTGCAACAAAGTGGCTATTTATTAAGTTTATTTAAAGGTGTTAATGATAGTTCAACTATTATATCTTATTTAAATTATCAGTCAATTATTGAAATTGATAAAGTAGTAAAAATAAAACCATTTATTGGCTGCATCTCAAGTGCATTTATTGTAGAATCGGATAACTTCAAAAAGGGTATTGAAATGAGATATAAAAGAGTGTCAAATTTTAACAAAACAACCAGTCAAGAAGCGTATATTATTGAGAAGCAAAAACAAAAAGTCTCGGAAAGAGATATTATTGGAGGACTAGTAGAAAATTATGATATGTCTCAATCAGAAGCACTGCAATTATTTGCGAGATTAGCAAGTGAATTACAGGTTGAGCGTGGAACAAGAGGTAGTGATATTAAAATAAAAATTAATCCTGGTTTTAAGATTTTAATGCAAGTTATTCACGGAACAAGTAATCTTAAAATTGATATAGAAAATATAAATGATATTTTTTATTTGGATACTATCCCAGTTTTTATAGATTCGCTAATCAGATTAACTCAAGACCCAAATAGTACAGGTGTCCCATTAAAAACAATAAAGTTATTATGTTCAAAAGGTGAAAAGAGTGAAGTAGTCATTGAAGACATAATTTCATCATCAGAAGAATCAATGCCTGAACAAGAAATTCCTGTAATTGAAGGAGATGATTTAAATTATTTCAATGTTAAGGAATATACTGAATCATTTGGCAATAAAGAAGATAGAATGAGAACAGCAGTTGATTTATTGTATGATGATTCAGAGTATGGTTCTGTCTCTAGTCATTCAAAAAGCGATAGTAGTAATTCTGAAGGAGGGGCTACTTCAAGCAGTGTATCAGAAAATGATATACAAGGATTGGATGAATTGAGTTCAATTGAAAACGAAAACGAAAAATCCTTATCTAGTTTTGGTTCATTGAATTCTGGAGAAGTAAATGGATTGGATTTATTAGCATCTTCAGCAAGTTCATCTCAAAAATCCCAATCAAGTCCTGAATTAGAATCAGAAAACATTCAAGGTCTTTCTGAACTTGAAACTAATCCTAGTCCAGATGAAAACAATGAAGAAGTTATACCTTCTTTAAAACAACTAGAATCTCCATTACAATCACCACCAAAGATAGAACCAATTGTAGAATCAGAACCTTCTCTTGAAATTGTTGAAAATGTTCCAGAAGAACCTGAAACACAAATTTCACCTGAACCTGCATTAGTTTTGAACAAAGAACAATTGCCTACACCAGAAAAAATATTAATTAGACCTACAAAGGTAAAAAAAATAAAAATATTAAAAGAAGAAAACGAAAACGAAGAAGTAAGAAATATTGATGGAATGAAACTTGCAAACCCTACTCCTTTTTTTAAAAAAATGGTTGAAAGAGACCCTGTATTATTTTTAACAGAAGATAGCGAAAAATTTAATTCTTATTCAAGAACTTGTTTATCAAGCAATCGTGTTCAACCAGTAATTTTAAACGAAGAAGAAAAACGCAAGGTTGATGAAGAAATGCCTGGGTTTTTGAGGGACGAAGATGTTCTAAAATATGGTTCTACACCAGAGAAAGAAAACTACTACATTTGTCCACGTTATTGGTGTTTAAAAACAAATATGCCTATTTCACCAGAAGACGTTGCTGCTGGAAAGTGTGGAAAAGTTATACCTCGTAATGAGAAAAAGGTTCCAAAAGGGGCATACGTATATGAATTTTTCAATCCAAGCCAACACGGAAGCGAAGAAAAATATATTCAACATTATCCTGGATTTGTAAATGATACAAAAAGCCAAAAACATCCAGATAATTTATGTATACCTTGTTGTTACAAAGATGCAAGTTCAATTATTCAACAAACTATGAAAAAAAAATGCATAAAACCAATAACAGAAGAAAATGTGTCAGAGGAAAAACAAGAAGAAGAAAAATCAATGCCTTTCAATGAAGAATTGCCAGAAGAAAAATCTGAAGTTGTAAATGAAAAAAAAGTTCCAATTAGAGTTGTTGAAAAGGAAGAAGAATATATACAAGGACCTGAAAAATTTCCTTTGGAACAAGGAAGATGGGGTTATTTACCATTTCAAATACAAAAATTCTTACACGAAATAAATGCAGATTGTCAAATAAGTAAAACAAATACAAATATTAAACCACATCATCCTTGTCTTCTTAGACATGGAGTAAAGTATGATGATAAGCAATCATTTATATCTTGTATCTCAGATGCATTGTTATATGACAAATCTGCAAGTAACAAAGATTTGAAAGAACTAATAATACGTTCTTTGACAATAGACAGCTTTATTACATATCAAAATGGAAATTTGGTTCAAAGTTTTTCAAATGGAATGTATAGTGATATAAATGTAGAAAAATATAAATCATCAAGGCTTTTCAATAAATATAAAGAAGAAGACATAAATTATTTTAAACAAACTATTAATGCATTTGAAAATTTCATATCATTTTTAAGGGATGATACTGTTGTAATTGATTATACTTATTTATGGGATATCATAACAAGACCAAATCAATATCTTTTTAAATCTGGAATAAATTTAGTAATACTTGAAATAACAGATAATGATTCAACGAATAATATTTCTTTAGTATGTCCAACAAATCATTACTCCAATGAGTTTTATGAAGCTCGTAAAAAAACACTTATATTAATGAAAAAAGTAGGGAAAAAAGGCGTTTATTTTGAACCGATATATTCATATAAAGATGAAGAAACTAAAATAAAAATAGAGCGTCTTTTTAGTGAATATGACCCAAAGCTATCAAAAACTATGAGAGCTGTTTTCAAAAAACTTATTAAACCAATATTGCAAAATAAGTGCCTACCTTTATCAAGTATGCCAAATCAAGTAGAGTATAAATTTAAACGTCCAATAGAGATTTCCTTTTTGATAGAAAGTTTGAACAAGGCAAAATATCAAATAATTCAACAGGTCGTTAATTACAATAATAAGGTAGTTGGTATTATTGCCAAAAATAGTAAAGGAATAAATGGATTTGTGCCTTGTTATCCATCTTCAATTGATCCTACATATGATTATGTTTTAATAAATGAACGAGGTATTTATAACACATATAAAGATACTATTGATTTTTTAATGCAATTGTACAAAGATAGTCGTGGTAAACTTAATTGCAAACCGGATTTTAAGATAATAGAAGATGATGTTATGATTGTTGGTATATTAACAGAAACAAATCAATTTATTGAATTGAGTGTCCCAGAACCATTATTGAATGTTAATGATTCAATTAAGGTCTTTAACAGTCGTAATTATTTAATAACAGATAAAGAAACATTACTTTCTACTACAAAAGTAGATGATAGTCGTGTTGAATACATAAAAAAAATTAAGTTGGAAACAAACTTCTTGAATGTTTTTAGAAATACAATCCGAATATTATTGAATGAATATGAAAATCTTAGCATAAGAGAGAAAATAGAAGAGTTGTCAAGTTCTATTGGCGACCTTTATAAATTTAAGTTGAAAAATATTACATTATATTTAAGAGAATTAGTCGGTGATAAGATAGTTTTTTCAGAAGATTATAATTATGAAATGGTGAATGAAATTTCAACGTGTATAGTAAATAAATCTGATAAATGTGAATCAAACAAACCATTATGTGGACTTATTAATAACGGCAAAACTTGTCAATTAGTTTTACCAAAACGCAACTTATTAAATGGTTCAGATAATGAAATAATATATTTTGCAAAAATGGCAGATGAAATTATTAGATACAACAGAATAAGATCATTTATTTTAAAACCACAAAGTTATGCGTCATTTAGTCCGCTTAACTATAACTTGAAAGAAAATGAAATAATAATAATTCAATCAATGCTTAATAAGGAATATTTTGAAGGATTATCTCCTGTTGAAATTAACAAATTTATTAAATATAATACTTATGATAATGTGGAACCATTAAAAACGCAAAATTATGTTCAACAAATAAGCTTGGATGAAGCAATCAATCCAGAAGAGTCAAGAGAATGTTTGGTAAAACAAGTAGAAAATATTTCTAGTGTATTTTGGAGAAAAACGTTCCCAATTGGATATGGTGAATTTGAATACGCGGATTCCAGAGTTTGCACAATTTATACTATTATTGATATATTGAAACAGATAAGAGGTAAGGAATATAGTGTTACCGAAATTAAGCCTCATTTGGAAAATGAATATAAAAAATATTTACCAAAATATCAAGACAACATTATAGATGTATTAATTAGTGAAGGAAAAAAAACACTTGGCGATCAATTAAAAGCTGGAACACTATCATTTAGTAACTTGATTGCATCTGAAAGTTATTTCTTGACACATTTTGATTTATGGTTGTTATTAAATGCTGCTAATATACCATCATTTTTTATTTCTGTAAAGGAAAATATTACATACAATTCAGGTAAAAAAATAAAATCATTTTTATGTTATGGTAATCCAGGAGATAAATTTGTATTTATAATTGTTCCAGCATTTGCACCTGAAAAAATACCAACTTATAAGGTTATAAATGATAAGGTGAATATTGCGTTTTCTTTAGATACGTTAAATGAAGGCGAGGGTCTTACCGATTTAAATAATTCTTTGGAAAATCATATTAGTATTGAAGATTATTTGAATGAATTTTCTAGAAAGATTTTAAAACCAAAACCCAAGAAAGCTGCGAAAATCAAGCTAGTTTTGAATGAAGAAGAAGATGTTGAAATTCCGATTATTAAAGATGCACAAGCGCAAGCAGATGCACAAGAACAGCAAAACCCAATACAACTACAAGAAATTAATAAAGGTCCTAATCCTTCCAGAGTAATAGTTCATAAAAAACCACACGGTAATAAAAAACAAGAAACAAAAAAAAGGAAAATTAAACTTAAAATTGTTGAAGAATAAAATATAATATGTAAATTACAAATTAAATTATATATTAACTAACTGATTCTTCGTCTTCGTCGTCTTCGTCTAGATCAATATTATAATTATCTTCTGTTCCTGTATCTGTGTCAACAATTGTATTTGATTCTGTATTTGAATCTGAATCTGAATCTATATTGTATGACTGATTGTGTTGCATTTGTTCTTCAAAATATTCAGAATCATTGTTATCATAAAAATTTATATGTTTATCGTCAAAAATAATTTCATAAGGGCCCACTTTTTTTCCGAAAATCTTTTTTGATTTTAATATCTTTTTACCAAACTGAGGATTAAATTTTGCAAATTTAAATAATTTTTTTTTGAGCATTATATAAGATGACTCTTTTTTTTCGGTTCCTGATATTTGAAACATATAATTTATATACAAATTCAAATAAGGTCTCATTATTTTAATTAATAATTCTTTTGGAAAATCAATATCTATTTTCATGTTATTCATTATATTTGAATGTTCGTATAACATATCCATTATATCACAATGTAGTGTTTTATTATCAGAACAATTCACATAATTTTCTATCTTAATATTACGAATAATACACTCATTATTATATGCAAAATCATCTAATTTAAAATTAGATTTAAAATACAGTTCAAATAACAATGGAACATTGCAAGTCTTAAATTTCAAAAAAAAATAAATATTGAATAACGAAGTCGTAGATAAAACAGTGTTATTATAAGGATTCTTAATAAGTAATGGTTTACTGAAAAAATTCGGCGAGTTTGATAAGCTTGAATTTATAATATTTATCAAATCATTTGAATTGAATAAGTATTTTGAGTTATCCTGAAAAAGAACAAACACATTCTTTTTATTCTCATCAATAGGATTAAATGAGAAATCTTCATTTACCTTTATACTAGCCTTCTTATATTTCCAAATATACACAAATCTTATAATCCCATAATACATTCTCTGTAATTTACAAAATAAATCTATTAATTTATTTTTTGAATCGTCGCAAATAAATATGTTATCTGTTATTTCTTTTATCAACAAGATTTTTTTTGAAATAGAGTATGAACCATATTTAAACTTTGAAAAATAAAAAAAAACTAGTCTCTGCATTTCTTCTGGTACATAAATATTCATTGTAAGTTTTAGTGTTGTATTTTTTTTTTCTAATTCTTTTAAAAAAATATTATTTTCAATTTCTTCATTTAAAATATACGATAATAATGGCATTATATATTTCAATTTATAACTTTTAATATATATTTTTGTATTTTATATTATTTCAACAAATGATATGGTTTATTGAATAATAAAAAATTGAATTTAAACATAGTGAACTATAATACACATAATAATATGAATACTATGAATAAAATAAAGAAAGGCGCAATCAAAAAAACCAAAACAAAGTTGATTGTTGAAGATTCTAGTAGTTACCAAGAAAATAATCAACTTACAATTGTTGAAACGTTTGTGGGTGCTGGTGGAGCTCATTTAGGATTTAAAAATGCAGGGTTTAAGTCATTACTAGTAAACGATATTGATAAAGATACAATAGATACATTACTATTGAACAAAGTTATTGATGAAAATGAATATTTATTATGTCCAATTGAAAATATTACACAAGAATTAATATTATCAAAAATCGGAGATAAAAATGTAGATGTTTTATTTGGAGGAATTGTGTGTAAAGGTTTTTCTTTAGCAGGTGTTAGAAATCCTTTTGATCCAAGAAATTATTTATATAAGCATCAATTGCGACTTGTTGATATTTTGAAACCGAAAGTAAGTGTAATTGAAAATGTGACTTCTATAAAAAATATGATATTATATGTTAATTGTGAAGAGACAGTTAAAACCTTTGAAGATTACACAAAATTGAGTGATGCAAATAAATTATTGAATGGAGAAAAATCCAGTAAGCGAAAAAATGGAGAAGATTACAGTGAATTGAATTTGATAATAAATAAAAATAAAAAAAATATGGAAGAATTATTAAAAGGAATTGATAAATATAAATATTGTGTTTTGGATGATATAAAACAAAAATATCTAGATCTGGGTTATAGATTTTACGAAAAAATATTACAAACAGATAAATATGGAGGTTATACAAATAGAAAAAGAATTATTATGGTAGCAGTTAGAAATGATATTGAAGGGGAATATCTTTATCCAGAAGAACAAAGCACTAATTATACATTGAATGATGCTCTGAAATTGATAGATTATACTGGTATAAATAATGCAACAGTTGATGAAGATAATAAACCAATGAAACACAATCAAAAAACAGTGGATAGGTTTAAGTTAATACCTGAAGGAAATAATATAGCGGACGTGATAGACGAATTACCTGATGAATTAAAAATAAGCGCATTTTATTCAAGAGGAAACACACAAAGATTAAATAGAAATCTTCCTGCGCCAACATTAGTTCCAGGACATAGTAATTTTCCAATACATCCTTGGGAACATCGCTCTATTACAGTCCGTGAAGCAGCAACAATTACAGGGTTTCCTTTGGACTACAAATTTTGTGGGTCACATACTTCAAGATGTATTCAAATCGGAAATGCGGTTCCTGTACAATTGTCATATAATATTGCATTATCTATAAAAAAATTATTGAACAAATAGTTAGTTATTTGCATTAGAAATCCTGAATAAATTTTATTATTTTGTCTTTACAATCTTCTAATATTCCAATACCTTTACATATGTTCATAAAATTTGTCAAAAGTGTTTCACAAAACCATTCAATCGGCATTTTTTTATTCTTTTTTTCATTCAATAATTTATTTATTATTATACAATTATCAGAATTACTTACTCCACCCTTTTCTTTTGGAATAAAATGATCGGCTGCTAAACCACCATTGTCTTGTGGAATTCCTGTAATACAACACCTATAATTTGATAATTTTAGTTTTTCATCAATAATAGATTTACTAAAACTATCACTCTTGTTCTTGTGAGTATCTATTATTTCAAGACAAATTTTTTCCTTAATATGTGGAGTATATTTGACATATTTATCTTTTCCTATTTTTATTTCACTCCATTCTAAAGGCAACTTATCTTTTCTTAAAATTTCAAATGCTCTTGGTGGGTCACCTAATGGATTACCTGTTTTTTCTTTTGTTCTTGTATTACAATATTCCTGAACATCTTTGATTCTTACGTATCTATTTAAATTTTGTGGTAATATTAAAAATTCTAAAGCATATAAGTTTGCACCTTTTTTAATATTACATTTTTTTTTCGCATTTTCAATTTGTTTCCAATAAATAATTTTTTTCAAAATATTTAATCTTTTATGTATTGAAAATTTTTCATTAAATTTTATTTTGGTATCTTCAATAATTAATTTAATATGCTGTTTATTAACTTCCATTTATATATGTTTGTATTATCATATTTATTTTATTTATAAAAGATAATTCAATTTTTTATAAATATTACACCTTTTCTCATTTAAAACGCCAATTTATTTGTATTTTCTAATAAAATATGATGAAATACCAAAAACAGCTAATACTGAACTAATAGTAAGATTTTCTTGAGAATAAAAATTTTTATTATAATTTTTAATAATTAAATATGTATTTAACTGATTAAGTAATGCAACCATCGTAGTTGAAGCAATAATATCAACTGCTATATTTTTTATCAAACTATTTGTATCCTCCATTTAATTACAATTAATTACAACATATCTTTATATTTATTATTTATATTATATAATGGGCGTTTTAAATAAGAAAAGGTGTAAAATTTACTGGTTAGAAAATTTTTGTTTCATTCTTTCAGAATTAGCTTCATATAAAATTAGTAATTAAAAAATTTGCCCTAAAATATAAAAAATTGAAACACCTTTTTATTTTTAAACAAACGGCATATTGTTTAACAAAACAATGATTGAAATTAAATTCAAAGACTTGAAAGTGAACCAGATCTACTATATTGACATGAGTGATGTTCCTATATTAAATCCGATGCCAATGCCGTATTATGGCATACGACCGAATAAACTAAAGGCTATTTGCGAGAATATTCGTCCAGATGGGTTTGTCCAATTTAGTTGTTACACAGGTCTTAATTCTACAGAGTTGGTGGAGGAGAAGTATAGTAGATGGAGTTTCTCAGATTACTATGCGAATATCAAGTATTATTTGCCTACAAAAGATGCTCTTCTTGAGAAGAGGGAGAGAGATACGATTAACATGGTATTACAAAATATTCTTGGAACACCTAGTTTTAATTATGTTTGAGTAGCTAGAGTAGTTATTATTAATTGTGATTGTGATTGAATAAATTTTAATTGATTAATTATTTAATTAGTATGGATTTAAAAAATTTGCATAACGAAGCACTACAACAATATATAAGTTACAAGTTAGCTAGATTTTACACCGTTGATGAATTAAATCCGCATAGCGGATAATTCATCAACTAAGTTACCAGTAACGATTTGAAACCAAGCACGCCTTTGGCGTGAGGTTTTAAATCTTCACTGGTATAAATAACATACTTAATTAGCTATAATAATAAAAATATTTATTATAATTTATCATTATATAAGATTTTATAAAAATAACTAAAAAGCCCAACTTAAAATAATTTTATAAAATTTATTTTTTTAAATTCAAAACTATACATTATTTTAAAATCCTGGATTGTAGTCATTGTCTTCTCCTGAATCCATAATTTTAATATTTGTAACGTTATTTTGTATCATCAATTTATTTGAACTACAAGCATCATCTGCACTTTCAACTTGGCCAAACATTTTCTCTATTTCCTCTTGTTCGTTCTTTTTATTATAATCCACAATATTTTCTAATTTGTTCATCTCTTCAATATCTAATAATACTTGAAATGCATTAGTTCCAAATAAACCTTCTTGTCCAACCATTACGTTTGCAGATACTCCACGCATATTATCAAGTTCAGCGTGTCTAGCTGCTTTCAAGAACATTTCTGGTGTCTCCTCAAAGGATGCCTTGGCAATTGGTCCGATGTTATCATTATTAATTCCGTGTCTAAATATAGATATTAACTTACTATTGTATGTCATCCTATCACATAACATACACATATGATGATAATTCACATAAGTTCCATCAAATTCAATGACATCTGCAATTTCATTGTAAATAGATTGTCTTGCTGCTTCAATTCCTAGAACATTGTATATTTCTATGATATCATTACTGAATGTTCTATTCGCATCAATATAATCTAATGCCATTACTCCAAGAAGATTTGTTCCAACTGTATCCAGAACCCAAATATCTTGCTTTTTATATGTTCCATTCTGCTCAACAACATTGTCTTTGATTTTTCTTAAAATAACCTTTTTAATTTTCTTTACTCCACGAATAATAATATTGTGAAGTAACTGGTCTTGGAAATTCTTAAGAATATATATCTGGTCAGATTGGTCAAGTGGATTTACATTACTCTTTTTACTGCCTTTTGTTCCTGACTTTATAATATTATTCATACGAATTCTGAAAATCAAGTTATCATCATTATAATCTGAATAAACACAAGAAACTTCGTCTCCGTAACTATTTTTCAATGTGAAACTAATATCATCCATTGTAATATTCTTTTCAAGCATTACCTCTGCATTTAGTTCCATACGTAAAACCCATTTAGATTTCTCGTTTGTTTCATCAGAAACAGCAATTTCTGCACACTCATCAACCATATTTTCAAATGCCCTATATTGTTGCATAAGTTCAGCATCCTCGTTAATGAGTGTGTTCAAATCATCTGGGTCAAAACATATTTCAATACTCTTAACAAGTTCCTCCATTTTTGTATTTTCCAACATATACATAATTGATTGAGCCTTTTCTCTGTCTGTCTCCTCCTCTGGTTTCAAATAAACAGTTAGTGATGGATTCTTTGGATTCTCTGAAAGAGATAGAATCTCTTCAATACGAGGCACACCACGTGTTACGTTGGATTTGGATGATACTCCTGCAAAATGAAATGTGTTCAACGTGTTGTGTACTATTACACCATAGTCCGTCATAAATGTTTGATTCGCTGGAACAGTAAAGTCATAGACATAATCTGATTGGTCAGGGGTATAAATTTCAATCTTCTTGATTTCATCCCATATTACGTGAGAGTTTGCAGCTTGTCTCAAAATCTTCAACTCATTTTCAATCAACTTGGAATTTTTGTGAGACTCAAAGACCTGAATATATTTTTGTAAAGTGCGACGTCCGATGGTCTCCTTCTTTTTCCAACGCCCATAATTACGGCTTTGTCCAGGTAACTTCAAGTCTTTTCCGCACTTGGCAATAATTTCTCCGAGACCATTAATTTTATCAACTTCATCAGAAAGGTCGTGAGCATGTTCTCTCGCGATATAATCTACAAGTCCTTGTAATTCTTCAGAATGAAGAAGAGAACCTATATGTTCTTTATAAAGTTCGCTGTATTTTGGTGAAATTGCCAAGTTGTAAATATTTGAACCGCGAGTGAAATTTGACTTGATTGTTCCGAAAATATCAAAGTATGCAAGTAGAAGTGAAATATCTTTGATTAATTGCTCTGATCTACTGCAAACACGAATCTGATGATGACCTTCTGAACATTGGAAATTTCCATCTCCGTCAAAGTATGCTTGGATAAGTCCAGCCTTGAATTCATTTGGAGCTAAGAAGGCAAAGTCTGGAACAACTTTTACGAAGGAACCAGTTCCAGAGGTCTCCAATAATAATTTTGAAAGTTCTTTGCACGAAAATCTAGTAGAAGTAGATGGTCCATATTCTCCTTGTCTTTCACAAACATTCGCTTCCTTATCAAATCTTTCTGAAAATTTCTTTACATTCTCAATGAAATATTGAGAAATATTTGTTATACATATAGAATTTCCATTGATATTTCCTTCTGCCAAATAAGCTCCAATAAACCATCCGAACAAATAATCTAACTCATACTCTTTATCTCCAATTGTTACAGAACTTTGAATAAATGTATTATCAATATGCTTTGCTACTGGGATACGCATTCCTTCCTTCAAATCAGCTCCTGTAATCGGAACTACAGTTTGATTATCACGAACCAAATGCGAATGACTTACAGTTGTTTCAACTGTTCGTCCACTTTTTGTAGTTACTTTCATCATTTGGCCATTTACTGGATGACGACTTACGTGTGATATTTTGTTCCAGTGAGTTTTCTCTTCTCCGTCTACACCGATAATATAATATTCGTCTTCTAGTTGTTCCAATAATGTCTCAACACTATTTTCGTGACCAGTATTGAATGTGTATTGTGGAAACTCTTCAATAATTTTATCACATAGTGCGCCGATTTTTATTGAGACCATTGAAATTTTTTTTGTTTCTTTATTAATTTTTACACACCTAATATGCTCACAAAACCGGACCGACATTTGAGTTGTCGGCTCGCCAATGCTCTGCGCAGCAATCATTCCTACCATTTCACCAGGTGCAACAATTGCGCGTTTGTAATTCAGGATTATTGTCTCTAGTAAAATCGTAAGAGCTGCATTATTGAAACGTCTGACGTAAAGCAGGTCTCTAGGCGATAAATAATAGAAGAACATTGTTTTGAATAATTGAGTAGGAGGAGCAGCGCGAATTTTCTCCAAGTTTTCATAGGCAGTTTCAATCATTGTAAGAGCTTCAAGTGGAGTTATGTCTACAATTGAACTGGAGTTCAGTCCTTGTTGGCCTTGAATATTATTTATGATATGAGCAAATCCAACAGGACAATTTACCGAATTTCCATCTTTGCCTTTGAAAACATTTTTAATGATACTCTCTCGCATTTCAAGCATCATATCAGTGTAAAACTTGCATTTTTCCTGATTTTGATCTTTTTGTTTTCTTAAACGCGTCATCGTATTTTTCAAGAATATTTGTGATAAGGTCTTCATCTTTGCTGGTTCTTCAGGAATATTATAGTGAGCATAAATATCTTGAACACTCATACTTACGATTGGGATACTTTGCGTTTCAACTTTAACTGTATCAATGCTGTCATCTCCATACGAGAATTCAACAACCTTACCTTTATTATTTCTAACAGTCATATCATAGTTTACCATTAAATCTTCAAGTCCCTTGATAAGTCGTCTCTGAATATATCCGGTTGTTGAAGTATCGCGGACTTGAAGACCATTTGCAAGACCAAAATTAAGTGTTGATGGAATTGTCAAATCATAAACCTTTGGATGTTCTTCAACTCCAATAATATTTATTTCGGTAATCTTATCTAAAACAACATTGTTGTATGTTTCAAAATTTGAGTGAGCTTTACCCCAAGAAATAGATTGCAATCTTTGTTGCTTATTTTCTTCAATTAAATTAATTTTTCTAGCAAATATTTCTCCCCATTGAGCTCTTATAGATAATCTATAAGATGGTTTTATATTTTTAGTACCCAAGTTATTTGACTTTAATTGTGTTTTGAAAACTTTACCAAATATTCCAAATCTAGAACACAGCATAGATACACCTTCAATTAATCTTTTAGATGCAGAACCAACTTCAATAGAATTTTTACTGATAGTTCCATCTCCAGAGAAGTATCCATTTAATAATCCAACAACAAATTCTTCTTGGGAAATAAATGCATCTGTTGGAATGTATTTGTTGGATGCTCCTTTCCCAACAAATTTTGTCAAGAATTCTGCAAGAACACCACAATTTCCAATGATGCAATCGGTTCTTCCTCCAATTTTATTAATTCGTGATGTTTCCATCCATTTAATATTTTGATTATCAAACCAAGACTTTACAAATGTTTTTATGTTTTCATTAATATTTGTAATATATATGCAATTTTTATTCACATTACCTTCAGCCAGAAATAATCCAATGAATATACCATTTGATTCATTTAGTTCAAATTTGTCTTTGAATAAAGTCTCTTTTCTGAATGCGTGATATGGATAAACAAACCCATCTTTTATATTTTTTAAATTAGAACGAGCAAGAGTTCTTTGTAAGGATGATTTTTTATTATACGGAAGAGTGAATGAAGTTCCGTTGTTTTCATTCCACCATCCAGATGGAATTTTTGAACGACCTTCCATCTCTTTCTCCATAATTTTTAAAGCTTTATTAAAATCAGAACCATACAAATATTCATTTTTTGGTAAATACTTTGAAAGATCAACAGAATCTAATATCACAGGTGGTTGACAAAGTTCCATAGTGACCGGAACACAATCACCAACTTTGATTTCAGGCGTTGGCATTTCTTTCAACTTTTTAGTTTCTGGATTCCAAATCAAAAGTGATTTACTCTCAGTTACAATAACGCTTCTTCCTCCAGAAGTCTTAATTTCATATAATTCTGTTCCAGGGTCGTGTCTTGTAATTGCGGTAACTTCTCCCCAAGTTACAACTCCATTTTCGTCGGTTGTTGGAATGAATACATCGCCGTTTTCTAGATTTAATAACTCCATCTGGCGTTCAGTAAAGTGTTGCACTTTTTCTGTATTTGCATCTAATTGACAGTCAATCCATTTACCAATTTCAGTATACTTTGCACATTCATTTTCAATAACAACAATAGGTGTTTCCCAGGTTACAGATTTCACAGCGGTATCAATCAGACCAATACGACCACCCATTGCGTGAAAGAATAACTCTTGAGGTGAAAGTCCATTAATGTAAGAGCTTTCCACGAATCCACGAGCAGTTGGAGAATCATCAAATTTCGTATAATGCGGTAATGTTCTGTGGTCAAATCCATAAGGAATACGTTTACCGTCCACGTTTTGTTGTCCCAAACAAGATATCATCTGAGAAATATTCAAATCAGAACCTTTTGAACCTGCATTTACCATCACAACAAATCTATTATCTGCATCAAGACTTTTAAGACCTATTTTTCCTGCTTCTGAAGACGCTTGATTTAGAATATTATTGACTTTTGTCTCAAACTCCTCTTGGTTCGTCTTTCCACTATTGTTCTCAAACACTCCTAGTTGCGTTTGGTCAATCAAATTTTTGACATCGTTTTTCTTATTAGTAATCGTTTGCACAATCTTTTGATTTGTTGATTCGTCTGCAATCAGATCACTAATTCCAACACTGTAACAACTCGTCTTCATATATTCTGTGATAACGTTTTGAAGGTCGTCAATATATTGAGCTCCTGCCATATTTCCAAAATCATTGCAAATTCTTTGAATCAACCCTTTACCGCCATCGTGAATTACACCTTTGTCCATTTGTCCGCGAACGTATTTTCCGTTTATTATTTCCAAAACAGCATTTGAATTTTTTGCATCTTCTCCATCTTTGAATTGTTTGGTCTTGTAATTCAAAGTAATTGGTGGTGTGATTTGTGACATAATCTGGAAGTTACTGATTCTTTCTTTTTTATCAAGCAATGTCTCATTAACACGTTGGAAACGCATTAACAAATTCATCGCATCTCTCGGTGTGAAATTTATATTCTTTCTTGTAAAACGATAACAACCAAGAAGAGAGTCCTGATAAATACCAACAATCGGCTTGTTGTTCGCAGGACTAATAATTTGATAAGGAACTGCCGCTAAATTTCTAAGTTCCGAATCGGATTCCATATCCTGCGGCATATGTAAATTCATTTCCATGAATTCCCTAAGGTTTCCCAAAGGGCCGGAATACACCTTGTGCCTCATCAGGTTGGTTAAACCATCATATGAGACCCGTGATCATCTACTCTCTGAACCTTCCCCATACTCTTACCATAGCGAGATTAGGGGCTTGGCTGCTGATTATCCAATCCTTCACATTTTTACCATTGGGTACGGCTATTAACCGTGTTCCTCACAAATGTTTCCATAAGTGAGTGGTAGTGAAGGCTCTAAGGAACTTCCAGCAATTTGGTCACGTTGCTAACCCACCTTTATTAAAGGTGGATTAACTAGGGAGTTGCACGCTTTTCACGCTCCCTGTTGGGGACAAAATGCTTTTACATATGTCTATCCCCATCAAAATCGGCATTGTAAGGCTTTGTCGGCCTAATCCCAAAGGTTTCCCAGAGGGCCGGACTGTATCTTAAGCAAACTTAGGATGGCTAATCCTTCATTGTTCACCAACATCCGTTCAGTCTCTGAATGCCTTCCATAGTCTGCCAAGCGACATTAGGAAGTAACACTGCTGATTATCCAATCCTTCACATTATTACCATTGGGTTCGGCAATTAACCGAGTTCCTCTCAAATGTTTCCAGTTGAGAGTGGTAGTGAAGGCTCTAAGGAACTTCCAGCAACAAGATGTTTCGCAAATAAATCAACAAATACTTGAGGCAAATCAAGTTGGTTTTCTGTGTGATACTCTTTTAATTTTTTCAGGTGTTGTTCAATCTGTGGATTTAAAATCTTTTTATTCTTTGATAAGTTTTCTTTGCAAGATAAAGCTGTCGTATTCCTCCAATTAAATGCAACCATCTGCTCTTCTTTATTTTCTAAGTCAAAATGAAATAAAGGAATTACGTGGTCAATATGCCATTGGTTTCCGCGATTTTCAAGAACAAAACCATTATCATTATTCAATAGCCATTTCAAGTAATCTTTTACAGTTCAACCTAAATACTCAACAGTATGTTTTTCTTTATTATTGATTGCACTAATTATTCTTGAACGAATGGTTCTTTTCATTTTTTCTAATGGTTCATTTCTTTCGCAGTCTTTGCATTTCAACCTGTTATTCCTGAATTTATTTTGTTCTTTTATTTCGTTGCAATAATTACATTTTTTATTATCTATTCCGATTTCCTCTTTTTTTATTTTTTTCCTTTCTATGATTTTATTTTTTTTAAATATGGTTGATGATTCAATTATTTTCTTTCTGTGTTCTTCATCATTTTCATATTTGAATTTTCTTTTTTCATTATTACAATCCTTGCATATTTTTCTGTTTTTTATAAAAGAGGAAATCGGTTTTTCTTTATTGCAGCAGTTGCATTTTTCATCTAACTCATTTGGAGGTTCTAAATTTTTATACTTATCACGACTTCTTTCGTTACGACAGCTTTTGCATATATTTCTTTTTGGTATAAACTTATCATTGCTTTTTGTTTCACCACATTTTGAACAAGTTTTTTCTAATGGTTTAGTATCCGTCACATCCATCTTATTCATTATGAACTTTTCTTTTTAAGTTGTTTGCCTCAAATATTGTTGATTTAATCACTAGGAGGTAGCACGCTTTTAACGCCTCCTGTTGCCGACACAAAGTCTATCGGCTACGTTCATTCGGAAGGTATCACCCTTCTTCATAATCTTTGCAATGTGACACATCATACTCATTCTGTGTAGTGTAGGTTGTCTGTTAAACAGGATTGGGTCTCCATCCATCATATGACGATGTACAGTGTCTCCGTCTTCTAATACGATAGATTTTCTGTCAACATAACGCAATGTAATGGAAACACCATTTTTCTTTTCAAGAATCTTAGCTCCTGGCCATTCGTCTGGACCGGTCTGAACAAGTTTCATCAAGAATGCACGATTAACCTTGTTAACAATTACTGGTTTGGTAATATTTTTGGCAATCTTAAGAGGAATTCCTAACTCGCGAATAGAAATATTTGGGTCAGCGGTAATGACAGAACGAGCACTAAAATCAACACGTTTAGCCATTAAGTTTCCTCTCATACGTCCTCCTTTTCCATTCAAACGGTCTTTAATGGATTTCAAAGGACGACCTGAACGCTGAGCAACTGATGCCAAGCCTGGAATTTTGTTATCAATCTGAGTTGCGACATAATATTGCAAGACAGTTGTCCAATCGTCAACTACATTTGCCGGAGCATTATTCTGAATCTTTTCTTGTAATGTCTTGTTCGTCTTGATAATTGTAACCAAAATATGACTTAAATCGTCTTCAGAACGCTGTTGGGCATCGTGTTTTACAGAAGGACGAACAGCTGGAGGTGGAACTGCCATTACTTGACAAACCATCCAGTCAGGACGAGACCAAACAGGATTAAAACCCATAAATGTTACATCTTCGTCAGAAATGCGCTTGAAAATCTTTAGAACCATTTCAGGAGTAAGTTTTATAACAATATTTTCTTCGTCTTCATTGTCATTTTTCCATTCTGCGAAAATTGTTGCAAGACCATCTTTGCGAATTCGTTTAGGCTGTAAACAACCACAACCGTCTTCTGTGTCTTCTCCACATCGCTTAATATTACTTGCAAGTGAAAACACGTATTTCCATCGTTCAGAAGCATCCATTTTAAGAGCCTGTTTATATTTTTCTTTACTAATAAGCAATTTGCTGCATTTAAAACAAACGCATCTCAAAATTTTTAGTATACTGCTCAAATACTGAATATAAAACACTGGGCGTGCAAGTTCAATATGACCGAAATATCCAGGCGTTTGCATATAATCAAGACCATCTGTAGGACATATTAAACCAGGTTCACCAACTCCCATTCTAGGGTCAAACAAACCTCCGAAGACTGGTTTACCTCCTACATAAGTATCTCTGGAAGTAATTTCGGCAACAGAACCACGTCTTATTTCATCTGGAGATAATATACTAAATTGAATTGCCACGATTTTAGAACTCTTTGCGTTTTTCACTTTAGTTGTCATATCTACCTTATATATCTATAATAATATTTAGATTGTTTATCTTCAATTTTATTTAAAAATAAAAATACCCCTTTTTTGACCTCATTAATTTCAATAATATCTAGGAATAATTCGCGTTTCAATAACTAATACAATTTATATCTTGTTTAACCTACTAAATAATTGTGCACGATTGATAAAGGAATTATTAATTTAAATAAAATTGATTTTCATTTAAAAATATAGTTGAATAATATTAATATACAAGACACAATGCCAAAAGACACTAAAATAACGAAGAATGAGCAATCTAAGAAATCAAAGAAACAAGAACAGATTGCTCGCAATAAGAAACTTGTTGAGGAGTCTGATAGCGATAGTAATAGTGATACAAGTGAAAATGAAATAAGCGAAAATGAAATGGACCCTCACGAATATCGTAAATTTCTATCCAAATTGTTTCCTTCAAAAGATTTAGATAGAAAGATTAAAAATGGTGAAAAGCTGAAAAAGAAAGTATATGAAGAAAGCGATGAATCCTCTGATGATGACGACGAAGAATATGTTCCACCAAAAAAATCTAGGTCTACTAAAGCTTCAAAACAGTCTGAACCGAAATCAAAATCAAAAAAAGGGAAAAAGGATAAAAAGAAAATAGAATCTTCTGATTCCGAAGAAGAATATTATGAAGATGAAGAAGAGGATGAGGATGATATGGTAAAGGCTAGTAAATTCAATATTATTCTCACAGTTGGTGGAGAAGATGAAGATGGCGAAGACGAATTATGGGAAGATTATGAAGAGGATGAGGATGATGAAACAGAAGACGAAGATGAAAGTGTAAGTTCTGCATCTTCATCTGAAGATGATGAGGAGGAAGAAGATGATGATGATGAGGAAGAAGAAAGTGAAGAAGAAGTAAAATATGTTTCAAAAAAATCAAAAAGAAAGGAAAGTAAAAAGTTAAGTAGTAACAAAAAAACAAAAAAAACGGAAAAACCGGAAAAAACCGAAAAATCTTCAAAAAAATCAGAGGAATCAAATGAGAAAGAAAAAGAGAAAGAAACCAGTGATTCTTCGCAAATTACTAATGATCTTATATTAGAAAAACTCAAAGAGATTCATAATCAAAACAAGGATAATAAGCTTTTACAAGAATGTTTGAAGGTTTGTGAAGAAACTATGAAAAATGGTAACAAGAAACAAGAAAAGAAAATGCAAAAGCAAAAGGATAAAAATGCGAGAATTTTCAAAAAAATTTTAAGAGATAAAAACACGAATAATGATTTCAATTTCTTTGATTCTCTTCTTGTTGACGAACAAAAGAAAATTATCAAGGAATTGAGAGAAATTAATAAGATTTGTCGCATTGAAAAACCATATCGTATAACTCTTCTGGAGTCTAGTATTCCTTCAATATTCAAAGCTGCAGCAATGAAAAAAATCAATTTACTGCGTTATATGGAACCAGGAAGTGGTGAATATTATAAAATTAAAAGCTGGGTTGATACTTTTATGCACATTCCATTTGGAGTAAATCGCTCATTGCCAATAAATATTTCAGACGGAGTTGATGCTTGTCACGAATTTATGGAACAGGCAAAAAATACATTAGACAGTGCAGTATATGGGCTCAATGATGCAAAAATGCAAATAATGCAGATGCTTGGTCAATTAGTAACAAATCCTTCTGCTCTAGGAACAGCTATTGCAATTCAAGGTCCAATGGGAACAGGAAAAACTACTTTAGTAAAAGAAGGTATCAGTAAAATTCTCAATAGACCATTCGCATTTATTGCACTAGGAGGTGCAACTGACAGCAGTTTCTTAGAAGGTCACTCTTACACTTATGAAGGTAGCACTTGGGGAAAAATTGTGCAAATTATAATTGATAGCAAATGTATGAATCCAGTTATTTACTTTGATGAATTAGATAAAATCAGTGAAACTCCAAAAGGTGAAGAAATTGCTGGAATTTTAACACATCTTACCGATACATCTCAGAATTCACAGTTTCACGACAAATATTTCGCAGAGATAGATTTTGATTTGAGTAAATGTCTGTTTATATTCAGTTATAACGATGAAACCAAAGTTAATCCTATTTTGAGAGACAGAATGTACAGAATTTGCACAAAGGGATATGATTCAAAACAGAAGATTGTAATTTCTAATAATTATCTTCTGCCAAAAATTCGCGAACAAGTCAAGTTTCAACAAGAAGATATTATTATTTCGGACGATGCAATTAATCACATAATTGAGAATTATTGCAACAAGGAAGACGGTGTTAGAAATATGAAACGTTGTCTTGAAATAATATACACTAAATTGAACTTGTATAGATTGATGAGACCTGGTTCTAATTTGTTTGAAAAAGATATGGCATTAAAGGTAGAATTTCCTTTTACGGTTACACGTGATATTGTTGATAAGTTAATTAAAAATGACAAGCGTAATGATGATATGGCGTTACGTGGTATGTATGTTTAAAATATTATAAATTTATAATAATATAAAAAAAATTTTAATATTATTATATGGATTCATCTCTTGTTAAATTAATTTTAATGCGTGATTGTATTAAAAAACAAATAGATTTTTTTGAAATCTTAAAGGGTGATTTTTATAATATAAATAAAAATTTTTTTTTATTCAATTCAGAACAACAACATATAGTCAATACATTCAATAAAGAAAATAACACAGAATTAATAATTTGCAAAATTGATAGTTTGAATCAACTATTGATAAAGATAAATAAGGAAATAAATAATAATTGTGTTCATTGTTATTGCGAAGATTATATTGATGTAAATGAAAACACTTCAAAGCCTATAAAATATTGCGAAAAATGTTGGACCACATTTTAATACTCGGAATAAGGGACATTGTTTCCACCTCGGTTAATAAGATAATTATATTGTGGAACTGTCATACAAGCACAACCACTGCTATTAGAGAAAGAATTTGGACAACACTCTGGTTTAAATGGCGTGTTTGCAAACATAAGAAGTTCTCCCTCAGGTAAGGGCACTGCTTGTGGTTTTCTGTTTAAAATATCTTGAGCACCTTTTCCAGGTGTTTGTCCAGCATTGTAAGTTAAATTAGGTGTAAACCAAGAAGTTGTATCAATAGATTTATCAGATGTTGTGCTAAATGGAGCAGATTGACCATTGTTGATATTCGCACCAGTAAATCCTTCCTGCATTGTAGGATTAGACATAATCAAATCGTATTGGTGTTGATTAGGTGTCATTTTTTTCGTAACTCCTCCAAAAAACGCATTCATATCAACTCTTGAACAAGAACAAAGAAGATGCCCCCATAAAATAATTAAAACAATAAAAATCAAAATAATAATTTCAACTCTAAAGGTGATTTCCATAATTATACATAAATAATAGATAATAAAATTATACTATATTTAAAAATAATTCTACAGCAGAATTATAATCATTAAACAATACATCATTAACATAAAAATATCCAGAATCTGTTAACAAATAATATAACTTATCTTCTTTAATAAATTCATTATTCATTTTATCCAAATAATTTTTTGTCAAATTTTTAAGATTTTTGCTCCCTAAAATACTTACACGTCCTAAATTAAAAATATCCTGATTCAAATCTTTCCCATTTATTTCAACAATTCCATAAACCTTTATTCCTTTACTTAAATTCATACCTGGTTTTACGTCTTTAATACATATTTTATTATCATCATTCAATTGTATTTCAGTATTTTTAGAAATTCCAATATCAAATTCTTTATGGATGTTTTTTCTTAGAAGCTCATTGTTATCCATTTTTTCGGAAAGTTGTTTAAATTCATTTTCATATATTTCATCCCAGTCAATAAAATTAATTAATTCATTGATATTAGGCGCATTTATTTTTATCTCTTTTGATTCAGTATTCAAACAATATATGATTTCTTCCTTGTATGTTATTTTTTCTGCGTCAATGTGTTCACGAACATAAATCCATTTATTATTTATTTTTAATTTATGTGTGCCACTTACAATTATTCCAAATAAAGAATACATATCAATATCAGTCGCATCTAGCTTCATTTTTGCAGTAACTAATCCATCTTCTTCTAATACATCTCCAACTTCAATATCTTTTATTTTTTTGTATTCGCCGTTTTCAATTTTCAATAGTGTATTTCCATCAAAACAACTAGGCTTCTTGGGTGGACTAGGCATACCTGGGACTTTTATATGTAAAACATCTACACAAAATACTAGGATAACCGTAAGAAACGCTGCAACAATTCCAAATCCAATAGTTCCTGGAATTGCAATATAAAATTGTAATGTTAACCAAGAAATAACAATTAATACGGCTAATGCAATCAATACAATAACAACAATTTGAACAACTGCTCCTAGCAATGATTGCAATGTATAATAACTACCTAATGACGTGTATATACAAGAAACCATCACACCTTTACTTTGTTCTAGTGCATCTTTAATCTTAATTATTACAGGAAAAAATGTAAAAACAACATTAGATATACGTCCTAATACTTCTTCTGATATAGATGCAAATTTTTGTCTAAGACTATCAATCAAATTTCTAATATATTGAAACGCCTGTCTTAATTCTTCAAAAAAGGCATTTATTGTGCTCATAAGATATGTAAGAGGTGCAACTGCAATTCCTGCAATATCTGTTGTTATGTTCTGAACACAATAAGTAAAGTTATCAAGTGTAAATTCTGTTGCAGTTGAACCTTCTGGTGGATTTATAATTCCAGCAAATGGAATTACAGAAGCTCTACATCTTTGATTTACCCAATCATCTTTTATTGGTTGAATGTTTATAATAATTTTTGAATAGGACCAAACAATAAATAATATTATAATTAAAATAATAAATAACATTACAGAACCACCATATTGATCAAAATATGACATACCTTCATACATTTCATTAATTTTATCTGAGCTTTCCAATAATGTAAATTCTTGTGTAGACATATATAGTAAGTGGATAATATTCAAATATAAAAATACTAAATACTATTCAAAGTTTATTATGTTATAAACATTAAATTAATCGTGTAACAATTTTAAATTTTAAATTTAATCATATAATCATCCCAGTCCCAAAATTCCTCATCTCCTATCTTAATTTTATGATTGTCTATTATTAAGCAACTGAACCAATCACATTTGACTTCATCTTGTTCAATCGCCCCTTCATAATCCTTTACCTCTATGTATTTGTCATTACCAATATGTATCATATGTGAACCTGTAACATAAATATTTTCACCATTTACACCTTTTCCGATAATTTTATAAATTTTATTCATATTATTTACATTATCAACTTTCATTACACCATTCACACGACTACCATTTTCTAAATAATCTCCTAAATTTAAATCTTTCATTAAAACAATATTTCCATTTTTCAATTTTACTTTTGTATCTGGATGAAAACATTGACCCATTGTTCTAATCATTTGTCCTGGTGGACCATTCCAGGTGCTTTTCATAGTTTTTATACTACCATCCAATAAATACATTAATGTTATTACAATTCCGACAAGTTTTCCCATTAAATCTTTAATTTTAATAATGATGACTTGAAACTGAATAATAATATTTAAAAATAAACCATAAACAGATTCAATAATACTTGTTATAAATGACCTTATATTACTCAACATATTTCTAGCATAATTCAATGATTCTGTAAATTCTGAACCCATTGACATCAAAGTATTTCCAAGATATGTCAATGGTTGTAACAAATAACCCATATATTCGGTTTGCATATTTTGAATACAATATTCAAAATCAGTTGTCATATCATCTGATAGAGGCATATACATTGGGTTACATCTGTATACAGGCCAATTGTCTTTTATCTCTTGAATTTTACTGTAAATATAAACAATTAGTATTTGAGCAACAAATCCCAAATTTACATATATAAAATTTAACCAATCAGAACCCTTCGGCATAACTTATATTATTAATATATAATTCTTATATTATTGTAATTCTAAATAACTTTTTTATTTTCTAGATTTCTTTGACTTTCTAGATTTCTTTGACCTTCTAGATTTCTTTGTTTTTCTAGATTTCTTGGATTTCTTTGACTTTCTTCCACCAGATGAACACGAAAACCACGGTTGACCTGATTTGAGAGTATGGGTTCCGCCTCTTTGTGATGCTAGCTGATTTGGTGGAATAGGTTTAGGAGCGCTTACACTTTTATCAAATTCAGCATTTGCCCCTGACTGTGATATATTTTTTAAACTGTTTAATGTAACTGCATCTGTTGTTCCGTTTCCTCCTTCAACTGGTGTAACTGGACTTGGAACTGTTGTAACTGGTATAGCGCCTCCTTTATAAAATTTTCTTTTTCTTCTTTTACCACCTCCTCCAACTTTTGTCAACTTTGTTTGAAGTGCTGCATTATCGTGTTGTCTAGCGATTGCAGATTCTCTCGGACTTGCACCCATTGTTCCGTTTACAGTAACTGGAGGAACTCCTTTGATAGATGTTGTAGACATTATTAAAATATAGCAATATTTTATTCGTTTTAAAATATAAAATTACTATCTTAATTAAATAATATGGACGATAATGCTAGACTCCAACTTCAAAAAATGATTAAGGCAAATGATGTTGAGGACCAAACTGAATTAATACGCGAATTGAAGCATAGTCATCTCCTACAGGCAGATATTAATTCTCTTCTCTCATTGAAGGCTAAATACAAGAACAATCAAGACTTGATTCAACAAAATGCTCCTTTAGAATGTAACTTTTTATTCACATATTATACTGATATTTACAATAAAATACGAAAGGATGAAATTGATTTATCTATTTTAAATAGATTTTTGAATGTTTTGCGCCAGATTGAAGATGGATTACTAGACCAACACGAAGGTGCATTTGTTGTAGGAACTTTATTAAAAGAATTGTATGTTGATAGTGCTTTGAAGAAGGCTGAAAAAATAAACGAATTAAATCCTGAAAAAGTTCCTGAAGAAAGACCAATTGAAAATAATGTTTCGTGGAAACAATTCAAAATAATGCTGAATAAATAAATTATTTATATTTACGTTTATTTGTATGTCTTTTATTTTTCTTTTTGGCAGTTTTGTTTCTTTTCTTGATACCATTCTTTTTGCTTTTCTTGTTACCTTTATTTTTATTTCTTTTACGCCCTCCTCTTGTTTTACCTTGTTGTGGAAGTCTTACTACACCTCTAAGAGATTCATTATAATCTGGATCAACAATTTCTTCAACATCCGAACCTTCAGCAACTAAATTTTTTTGTCTTAATTTTATTAAACCTTCTTCTGACAAATCTAATACGTTAGATGTTCGTCCCATTGTAGTCATATCTATAGTAGCCAAAGGCACATCAATTCTATTTACATCTTTTGCAACAACTATTTCAGAAGGTGTTTCAGAATTAATATCTAAAATAGGAGGAATATAAGAAGTTGCAGAAACAGGTATATTATTATTTCCTCTTGAATGTCTAGCCCAATCATTTCTTGCGTATTTAAGATCTCCAATTTGTAAAATTATATTTGGCGTAATTCTTATTATGTCTGATAATATTCTACTAGTAACATAATCATTACTTAATTCATCTAATATTTTTTGCGAATCTTCAACAGTTTTTTCAAGAATTGATATTGCTCTATTTTTAAAACTGTTAAACCAAATAATATATTCTAAATAAGATGATTCACTAGTATTACTTCTTATTCTTACTGGTTCTGTTTTTTCTATTCCAAATATTAATTTTCTATAATTATTTATTATATCTATCATTTTTTTTACGATTTCTGTATTAGACTCATTTTCATCTATTTGCTCTTGTAAGAATTGCCTGTTTGGTGAATTAAATGCAACATATGCTAAACGGTCTCTCCTATCTTGAAAGTTATTCCAAGTTTTGGTATACCTTACTAACAAATCATCTAACTTAGATAATAATTTTTCTTTTAAATTATCTGTTTTTTCTTCTGCAGTTCTTGGTCTAAAACTAAACATATATTATCTTTATAAAAATATAAACATAATTATTTATAAATAATACAAATGTATAAAAAATCAAATATAACGACAACACTTATAATTGTTGAATCTCCAGCAAAATGCAAAAAAATAGAAGAATACCTTGGACCTACTTATAAATGTGTAGCTACATTTGGTCATTTGAGAGAACTAAAATCCCTAAAAGACATTGATATACAAAACGATTATAAACCAACATATTCATTATATGAAGATGAACGCAAGGCCAAAAATATTAAAAATTTAAGAATAGCAATTCATAAGGCAGAAGAAGTAATTTTAGCAACCGACGATGACCGTGAAGGAGAAGCTATCGCTTGGCATATTTGTCAAGTATTTGACCTTCCAATAGAAACAACAAAACGTATTATTTTTCACGAAATAACAGAATCCGCAATAATAAATGCAGTCTCTCATCCACGAAATATTAATATGAATATAGTTCACTCACAACAAGCTCGTCAAATATTAGACATTATTGTTGGATTTCAAATAACACCTACGTTATGGAGTGCAATTTCTAAGAATAACAAAACAGGTCTTTCTGCTGGAAGATGTCAAACACCTGCACTAAGAATAATATATGACAATTATTTAGAAATAAAGGAAAGTCCTGGGACAAAAATTTACAACACATTTGGTTATTTTACAAATCACTGTCTTAAATTTGAATTCAATAAAAATTTTGAAAACGAGGAAGAAGTTAAAATGTTTTTAAATAAATCATCTTTTTTTGAACATATTTACACTGTTAGTCAACCAAAAAAAATGTTGAAAAATCCACCCCAACCATTAACAACTTCAAGAATTCAACAACTAGCGAATAATGAAATGAGAATATCTCCAAAAGAAACAATGAAAAATTGTCAGACTTTATACGAAGCTGGTTATATTACATATATGCGAACAGATAGTTCAAAATATTGTGATGAATTTATTGACTCTGCAAAGGAATATATTGAAAAAAAATATAATGATAAAAGATATATAAATCCAGATATTGATTCTCTCTCCAACTGTATAAAAGAAGGCGTTCAAAAAAATGAAACTGATGAAAAATCTAGTTCTCAAACTCAAACAAAGGAAGCACACGAAGCAATTAGACCAACAAATATCAATCTTACAGAAATTTCTGAAAAGGCCACTTCTAAAGAGAAAAAACTATACAAAATTATTTGGGAGAGAACAATTGAAAGTTGTATGTCTTCAGCAGAGGTATTCCAAATAACTGCGAATATTTCATCTCCTTATCCTGATGGAAAATACGCATTTTCAAGTGAACTTATGGATTTTCCTGGATGGAAAATTGTCTCTCAAAAAAATATTAAAGATTCTGGAAAAAATGAAAAGGAATTCAATTATCTAAAAACTATAAAGGAAAATATTATTGTTCCGTATAAAAATATAACATCTAGTTTAACATTAAAAGATTTAAAGCATCATTATAGCGAAGCCAAACTTGTGCAAATGTTAGAGGAAAAGGGAATTGGTAGGCCCTCCACTTTTTCAATGATTGTTGATAAGATTCAAGAACGAGAATATGTTAAAAAGGAAGATATTGTCGGCAAAGAAATTGAATGTATTGATTTCTCTCTTGAAGAGAGAAACATAACTAGAATTATAACCAAAAGAACCTTCGGTAATGAAAAAAATAAGCTTGTAATTCAACCATTAGGAATTCTTGTTATTGAATTTCTTATTAAAAATTTTGATAATATTTTTGCTTATGAATACACAAAACAGATGGAAGATGAATTAGATATTATTTCAAAAGGTGAAAAAATATGGCATAATTTATGCGATTTGTGTTATAAAGAAATTGATAATTCTATAAAAGATACAGGGGATGGCCTTAAGAAAAAGGAGATTAAAATAGACAATGAACACTCTTATATTATTGGTAAAAATGGTCCAGTAATAAAATGTGTTAAGACAAATGTTGATGGGAACAAGGTTACATTTAAACCTGTTAAAAAAGATATTGATATACATAAGTTAGAAAATGGCGGATACACATTGGATGAAATTATTGATAAATCTAATTTATTTATTATTTTGGGAGATTATCAGGAAGAACAACTAACTCTTAGAAAAGGGAAATATGGATTATATGCAACTTGGGGAGAGAAAACCAAAAATTTATCCTGTTTTGGAAATAGGCCAATGGAAAATATATGTTTTGAAGATATAAAAGAAATATTAGACAAGGAATGCAATGACAATATTTGCAAAAATAATAATGAAACCAATGAACACGCTCAAGACTTTGGACAAGAAAAACCAAAAAACACAACAAATATTATTAGACAAGTTAGCAATAATATTAGTATAAGAAGTGGAAGATATGGCGATTATATTTTTTACAAAACCCCAAAAATGAAAAAACCGATGTTTCTTAAAATAGGAGGTTTCAAAGGTGACTACAAAAAGTGTCATAATGATTTAATTGAACAATGGGTTAAGGATGAATATGGTGTTTTATAAGGAATTATTTGGAGAATACAAATTCACCCTTCTGGCAATTTGAGGATTAAATATACTGAACTCTAATGTAATTGAGTAATTAAAATCACCAAACTCAACAGGCATTCCATTATGATACCTTATTTTCAATTTTATTTTACGAATCCTTTCTGCCGGTGGATTATACCATTTATAACTTTCCATAGAATCATCAAACCATTGACTAATAGGGGTTGTAGTTACAGCAATTTTTGCAAATGCAGAATTAACAATTCCATTTGTTCCATTTGTGCTTGTTGTGTAAGGAGATAATGCAAATGGCATTGTTTCGTCCAAATTGTTCATTCCTGCTATTTCTAAATAAAAATAAGCTTCTCCCATTAAATTAATTTTTCCTGGTGCTTCCAAAAAATAAACAATTGCTCCAGTGTATTGTTTATCAGGAACTAACCAATATCCATTATCACCAGGAACAACATCCCCATAATAAAATCTAGGAAGACCTGATATCCCATTAACTGCATTAATTTCTGCTCCAGAACTACTAGTATACGCATCACATTTTGAAAATCCTAAATAATTTGATAACCCCCAATCTGAATAAACTGGTAATTGATTTCGGCCGCATTCAAGTATTTTAGCAGTGTTTGTAATATTAGTTATTATACTGTTTGTTATTACAAAGTCAGAGCTTTTATTACCAAACCAAAGTTTTTGACCAACAATATTGTAAGCAACTACAAATTGATTGTATCCTCCTTGAGAAATAAATTCATTTATTAAATCTGTTTGATTAGGTATTTCTGGATGAAGATTTAAATAAGATAATATGTAATTTGTAACAATTGCATTGAAACGATTTGTTAATTCAGTAGCTATTTGTTCAGGTGTATAAAACCCTTCAGCAATAATTACCAAATAATTATTCTCAATATTGGCGTAAAGTGCAGAAAAAATGGCTTCTAATAATGGATCATTTGAAAGATGTGCAGGGTCACCAGGATTATAAGGATTTATTATTTTGAATGTCATAAAAATATTATTTTTTGCTCCTGAAAATGTATTATAATTTGCCGGAAACGTCCATTGAGACAACCGAACTGCTTCTACATTACAATAATCTTGTGGTAATTCTACTTCAAATTCATTTGAATTTGGAAACCGCAGAATATTTCTATCTTCAGAATGAATTGAAACGTATTTTTTTTCATACATATAATTTTGTGAATTTGGTATTATTGGATGTGTTGAAGACGTATTAAATCTACTCATAATATTATTCACTATAATATTTTTAAGTAACTAATTAATTTATAAATATTGTGTAAAATATATTCATTTTTTTATATTTTTGTATAATAAAATGACAGATTCAAGCTATTCTGGAAGACAACCAAATAGAACTTCTTACGTTAAATTATTTTATGGTAGCAATACAGGAAATTATACAACATGGGTAAACACACAATACAATAGTTCTAATGTGTTAGCTCCAGTCAATCAAAAAACTAATGTCTACGTTTACAAGGATTTAATTGTTGGTGGGTCAATTTTGAATCCATCAGATAGTATTTTGAAAAATAATATTGAAGAAATATCACTAAATACAGCAAATACTTTATTAGATGCAATACCTAAACAATATACCTTCAAAAAAGATACTGAAAATAATATTCATTATGGTTTTATTGCACAAGAACTTGAACAGATTGCACCAAATTTAGTTAATGAAATTGAAACGCCTATTGATGGTAAAATTAAGTCGGTTAATTATATTGAAATTATACCTCTTTTACTATTAAAAATTAAGGACCTTCAAAACCAAATAGATGATTTGAAATTAAAAACTGATACAAATAAATAATATAAACTATATTTATGAGTAAAAACTGTAAACCAGAAGCATATTCTCAATTTTTTTCTGATAGTGCTATTATAGTTGGTACTTTAATAATATCTATTACAATGACTATATCTAATACAAATGGAGGGTTAATTGGGCATATGATTGGATATGGATTTTTAGCTGCTGGGTTTGTTATCAAATCTGGATTATTAGCAAGTATACTTGCAAAAGGTGATTGTGTGAGTAAGGACCAAGCATTGATGTTTTTTTTGATGTCCGTGTGTCCATTTATTATTATTGTTTTCTTGATACTTGCCATTTTGTATATTTTAAATAGTTATTTCAATAGAATTGTTGGAGGAAAGGTATCAAAAGGATACAAAACCTTTTCAAGAATGTTTATTGTTATTCTTATTGCACAATTAGGGTTATTTTATAACGCTACACAAGAAGAAAAATATAAAACTGAGAATGTTATTTCCCCAATTTATGGTATGTTAATTTATCTTCTTTCAGTAATCAATATTCTTGTGTTAATAACCATTTATGTAGTTCTTGCATTTTATTCAACCGATGGATAAGTCAAACGATGGATAAGTCAAACGACTATGCATTGATTTTCATAAATTTATATGTTACTCCATATTGAGTTTCAGTCTCCCAAATTCCTGAAATTTTCAACATAAATAAATTATTATTCATTTTTTCAATATTATCTGAAAAAATTTTTATATTGCCATTTTTCAATTGTTCATATATTTTATATTGCGGAATCTTATCTTTGATATTTGAACTTTTTAACAATTTCTCTTCAATCGCATTTATTTGTTCTATTATATTGCGATGTGCAGAAACATTAAAAGTGCATTTATATTTATTATAATACTTTTGACAATACACATCATTTAAATGAACTAATAATGTTATTCCATTCAATGCAAAATCTGATGTAGAATAAATTATTCTTATGAAATAACCGTCATTCATTATATTATTTTTTATTGGTTCGCAAAAAAAAACGCAATTATTATCATATTGATTAATATTTATTATTAAATTCATTTTGAATTAACTACTCTCTATAATGATTTTCTTTTTATATATTAAACGAATAATGTATTATAATTTATTATAAGTTATAATCTAATAAAGAATTTGTATAATCATATATAATGAAATTTCACGAAACACATTTTGAAGAATATTACAACGTTGCGCATAATTTACATCCAAAAAATGAAAAAATTTTCAATAAATTTCCATCTAATATTCGCAATCTTAAAAATCTGATATTTTATGGTCCTAGTGGCGTTGGTAAATATACACAAATGTTGAAAGCTATATGCAAATACAGTCCAACTGAGCTCAAATACGAGAAGAAAATTAGCATTACTTATAATAAATGTCAGTATTTCTTCAAAATAAGTGATATTCATTATGAAATTGATATGTCTCTCTTAGGTTGTAATTCAAAACTACTTTGGCACGATATATATTCTCAACTAATTGATATTATTAGTGCAAAATCTGATAAAAGCGGAATTATTGTTTGTAAATATTTTCACGAAATTCATAGTGAATTATTGGAAAACTTTTATAGTTATATGCAACAAAATAACGCGGTAGCAGTTGATTTGAAATTTATTATAATGACTGAAGAGCTGAGCTTTATACCGGACAATATTTTGAATTGTTGCGAAATAATTCATATAGGGCGACCAAGTAAGACTGCATACAATAAATGCATAAGAAATAATGTAAAATTAGATACTAATATGAAGTTAGAAAATGTTACGAATATCAAAAATTTGCACTCATCAATAAATGAACTTATGCATCCATACAAAATAATCTGTGATAAGATTTTAGATTCAATATTAGCTATTAATGATTTGAAATTCTTGAAATTTCGTGATATGCTTTACGATATATTTATTTATAATTTGGATATCAGTGAATGTGTTTGGTATATTATTTCTTCTTTAATACAGCGTGGAAAAATTAAGCAATCTGATTTGTCTCCTTTATTGATTAAAACATATTCATTTTTTCAATATTACAATAATAATTATAGGCCAATATATCATTTAGAAAATTATTTATTTTATTTAGTGAGTATTATACACGAATTTTAAAATATTATATCACGTTATTTTAAATATGTTAAAAAACACACTAGGAATGGCAGCAAGAAGTGGATTAAGAACTGGTTTTAGTTCGGCAAATTTAGTTGCAAATATGGGCACTAGTTATGCTGAAAAATCAGGGCTAATTGACAAAAATACTTCAAATAAAATTAAACAAGCTTCAAGTGATGCAACAACTTATGTAAATAGTAAAATAACAAAAGAAAATTTTGATAAAGTAGGAAATGCTGGTAAAGAAGCTATTACTTTTTTAAAAACAGCTCAAAAAGATCCTGCTGCGGCTGGTAAAATTGCTGCAAATAAAGTTAGTGAAGTTGGAAATCAGGCTTACTCAGCAATAACTAACGAAGAAAACCAAAAAAAAGTTAAAGCAGCTGCATCCAATGCTTATAAAGAAGTTAGTAATCTTGTTTCTAGTAATATTAAAAGTAAAATTCCACAACGCAGTAGACAACGTTCTAGGCAAGTCAGAAGACAACGCGCCAGAACTTATCGTGGAGGTGAAGGTGGTATCACTGGATGGGCAGATAGAAGGATAGAAATAAAAATGGAGATGAAAAGAATGAAAGCACAAGAAAAAGCAAAAGCTGAACGTAAAGCAAAATATTTTGCTGAACTAGCAGAATCAAAAGCTCAAAACGCTTTACGAGAACAAGAACAGTTAAGGTTGCAACAACAAATGGTTGATTCAAGAAATAATATGAATACAGTTTTATCAAATAATCTACAACGTAGAAGACAACGCGCCAGAACTTATCGTGGAGGTGAAGGTCCAGAAGACAATATGAAAGCAGCACAAGCACAGCAAATACTTCAAAATAATCCAGTTACAAGTGATGTAGTAGCAAGTGCAAGTCCTGATGTAGCTCAAGCTGTTGCAACTGACCCAATAGTTGCTTCAGCTGTAGCAAGTGCAAGTCCTGATGTAGTTTCATCAGTATTGAATAATCCACAAGTTGCTCAGCTTGCAGAAAATGCAAATAAACTTAAAGCTCAAGCAGACCAAATGGCTAGTCAGATGTATAATCAAGCTATAAGTGACCCTGAAACAGCTGCTAGAATAGAACAAGCCAAAGCTCTTGCTGATCAAGCAAGTTCAAAATTTAGTTCAATGTTTAATAGTTTAAAAGCTGCTGCTGCTCCATATGCTGATAGAGCATCTGCTGCTGCTAACCAATATTATAATGAAGCTTCTGCTGCTGCTGCTCCATATGCTGATAGAGCATCTGCTGCTGCTAACCAATATTATAATGAAGCTTCTGCTGCTGCTTCTCCATATGCTGATAGAGCATCTGCTGCTGCTAACCAATATTATAATGAAGCTTCTGCTGCTGCTGCTCCATATGCTGATAGAGCATCTGCTGCTGCTAACAAATATTATAATGAAGCTTCTAATTATTTAAGTGGTCCATGGACATTTGGAAAGAAAACACAAGGTGGAAGACTACATAAATATAAAAGAAGACACACTAGAAAAATCCATAAAAGAAAAAAATCTCATAAAAAAATGAGTAAACAAGGTCGCAGAAGTAGACAAAGACAATAAATACAAATATGTAAATTAATGATTTAGATATTTAATAATTAATAAAACCAATATGCAAATTAAAGAAGCATTAGAAATTCTTGATTTGAAATCAAATTTATCTGATATTGATTTAGAATACTTAAAAAAACGTTATCATAAAATGGCATTGAAATATCATCCAGATAAAAATGATAATACACCAGAATCAAACGAAAAATTCAAAGAAATTAATGAAGCCTACGAACTTTTGAAGAGAGAAATCCATATTTTCTCTCCAGATGATTCTGAGGAAACTGATTATAATGATAACACAAGCACATATATTAACATTCTTAATCACTTTATTGACAGTATTGTAAAAGGGAAATACACTGAACTTCTCTCTTCAATTATAAAAGATATTGTATCTGGATGCAAGGAAATCTCTTTGAAACTCTTTGAAAATTGCGACAAGGACTCTTCATTGAAAATTTACAATTTCATTATTAAATACAAAGATATTATACGAATTAGTGAAGAAACAATTTCAAACGTGAGAGAAATTATATTGGAAAAATTCAAAGACGTATTAATTGTAATATTGAATCCATCAATAGACGACCTTTTTGATAACAATGTTTATAAATTGCAACATAATAATGAAACCTATTTGGTACCACTTTGGCACGGAGATAGTTATTACGATGTTAAAAGTGAACCGTCTGGAGAAATAATTGTAAAATGTATTCCTGATTTACCTGAAAATACGGAAATTGATGAAGATAATAACTTGTATACAGAAATTTCAGTTTCATTTACTTTTTCTCTCTTGACACAAAAAACAATACCTATAATAATAGGTAAAAAGTCGTTTGACATTCAAACAGATGAGCTTTTATTAAAACAGATTCAAACTGTTATTTTAAGAGGTAAAGGAATTTCACAGGTAGATGAGACAAATATTTTTAATATTCATAAAAAATCCGATATTTTTGTTAAATTGAAGTTCACCGACGTCTAATAAAAAATTAAATTATATAATAAGTATTTGAAACTTATTATATAAAAATGCACCCATTGGGAATTGAACCCAAGACATCCGGCACATAAGACCGACGCTCTAACCAACTGAGCTATAGGTGCTCTTGTTATAATTATTAAAGTAAAAAATTTTTATATTATTTTTTATCATATTATATTTTTAAAATTTATAAAATTATTTTTTATGCACTAGTAACTTTCTTTTTAACAACTTTTTTAACAACTTTCTTAGGCTCTTCTACAGGAGCTGCTTCGGTTTCTGATTCCGCGATTACTTCTTGAACAGAAGACTCTTCTTTTACTGGTTCTGATTCTGCTACTGAGACTGATTCTTCTACTGCTACTGAAACTGGCACTTTTACACTGCTTGGTTGTTCATCTTCGTCATCTGAATCTTGAACTTCAGTCGCATCATATTCATCAACCAATGTCTCTGCAGGAGGAGCTGGAGCTGCTTGTAGCTTTGCCTTATCAGCCGCCTTCAACTTAATAAAGCACTTACCACTAAGAGTTTCTCTTGGCTTTTGAACAACAGCTTGAACTAGCTTCCAAGTAACTCCGAACTTACCATTTGCGAACCAAATACCACCGCACTGAATCAAAGCAGACAGCTGGATTCCCTTGTGAAGGAAATCTAATGGAGTAACATTTTGTCTCTTTGGGTCAGGAAACAATGCATTGCCATCCTCGTCATAGATCTCACTTTTCCATACACCTTCCCAAGTAGGAAGCTTGATTCTTAGAACTGGTGCCTTAGTTAGGTCTGGTTCTCCAGTTAATTTATTCTTGGAGTATTTCAACATAGGAGTCCAAAGTGCTTCAACAACTTCAGAATTTTTATGAACCTTTCCGAACCAATCCTTGGAATTAGTTAGAGCATCGGCTTTAATTTTATTTTCTAATTCAATCATATTTTTCAAGAAGGCACTGGTGTCCGCATTTTCGTATTCTTCAGAAGGAAATTGAAGAGACATCTCAAACTTTCCATTTCCTTTACCACTTTTCTCATCTACAAAATCCGATGCACCCCAAGTCAACATAAGTGGTGTAGAGATGCGAATACCAGATTTTGTAATACTGTTCAAAATATTTACGCTTTTTCCACCCTGTGAATTAACCTTGGGTTGAGAATAACGAGTATTCATCGCATTAAATTCAGTTCCGTCAATGATTGTGTCTGCCATTTCTTGTTGTAGTATACTGTATATAATTAGCTAATCTCTAAATCAATTTTTTTTATAATTAATAATTCGCATTACTGCATTATTATGCAGTTAAAGAAAAAGTATTTAATTTAAATACTATACACATAGAAGTGTGACAATCAAAAAAAATAAAATTAATTATAACAAAATATTTGTTACCATAATTACATCACATTGAAATTAAAAAATATAATCGGAGCTTTAATTAATAACAAAATTAAAAAGGTTAAAAAGATTTTAATTTATTAATATATATGACAACAATAGGTATTAATGAAGATAAACCAATAAAATCTCCAAAATGTAAAAAAGACCAAAGTGAAGAATACATCAATATACTTCAACAAAAATGTGAAAAATTAATTCCATTTATTAAGAAAACTCAAAAAATATCTGATGAAAATATTGTAATACCTAATTTGAACACGTACAATGAATTATTTAATTATAATTACAATTCACAACAATTAAAAGTTTTTGCAAAGTATTACAAAATTAAAACAACTGGAAACAAGCAGCAGTTAATTGTAAGAATTTTTTCTTTTTTAAAGTTATCGTGCGATGTTTTGAAAATCCAAAAAATATGCAGAGGATATATTCAAAGAAAATATAATAAAATTCACGGACCAGCATTTGTTAAAAGAACACTTTGCACAAACAATTCGGATTTCTTGACTGGAGATGAGCTTACAGATATTCCAAACTCACAATTTATTAGTTTCAGCGATAATGATGGTTTCATTTATGGATTTGATGTTATTTCTCTCTACAACCTTGTTTTGAAGTCTGGAAAAAATGTGAAAAATCCATATAACCGAAATAATATTCCATCTTATGTTATTTCAAATATAAAAGCCTTAATAAGATTAAGTAAAATATTAAATATTAAATTAGACCTTGACATTCAAGACGATACTGCCGACTTGTCAGATGAAAAGACTATAGAATTGCGAGCATTGACCTTGTTTCAAAACATTGATGCACTAGGAAATTACAGTTCACCAAATTGGTTTCTCTCATTGAATCGCATTCTAACTATAAAAATGTTGAGAGAGTTGTTGGATATTTGGGATTATAGGGCGCAAATTACGAATGAAACTAAACGCAAAATATGCCCTCCTAATGGATTATTAAGCACAAATGTAAGTTTATTTACGATTTTCAATGAACAAAATTTATGTAAATTAAAAAGATATATTCTTGAAATTATGGAAAGAATGGTAAACAGTGGAATAGATCAGGATAGCAAATCTTTAGGAGCATATTATATTCTAGGTGCATTGACAATAGTAAATCAAGAAGCTGCTACATCCCTTCCATGGCTTTTCCAATCATTTTCATATTTTAATTAATTCCATTAATTAAGGAATTTCATAAATATTGAGGTGCATTATGATGGCATTGTTTTTAAAATATATATTATTTGCGTTAAATCACTTAAAAAGTAGTCGTCTTAGTATAGTATAAGATGGCAAGACCAACAAAGACTACTAAGACTTCTGAGTCCGTTTCCGCTCCTGTTTCCGCTTCCGTATCCACCGCTACTTTGGCCCCAACTCCTGTTGTATCCAAGAAGGTTGCTGCTCCTAAGAAGGAGAAGGTTGCCAAGAAAGAAGCTGTTCCTGTTGTTCCTCAAGTTGTTGAGGAGAATGTTGTTGTAACTGATGAGACTGATGCTCAACTTACTGAGCAGTCCAATGAATTCCTTTCCAAGCTCCAACAGCTTGGCACTCTAATCACTAATCTTAAGACTGAATACCGCACTCTTGAGAAGAAGTGGTCTCGTGAAATCAAGACTGCCCAAAAGCAGTCTTCTAAACGTAAGCGCAAGTCTGGAAACCGTGCTCCTTCTGGATTCGTCAAGCCAACACGTATCAGTGATGAGCTTGCAGCTTTCCTAGGAAAGGACAAGGGTTCTGAGATGGCTCGCACACACGTTACCAAGGAGATTAACGCTTACATTCGTTCCAACAATCTTCAGGATAAGGATAATGGTCGCAAGATCAACCCTGACCCTAAGCTAACTGCTCTTCTTAAGCTCAAGAAGGAGGATGAGCTTACCTATTTCAATCTTCAGAGATTTATGAGTCCTCACTTTGCAAAGACTGTTAAGGCTGAGGTTGTTCAAGCATAATTTCATAAAAATTTACAATAAAAATTTACAATAAAATTAAAAATAATAAAATATGAATCACATATTTTTATTTTATTATTTATTTGAATGCTTATTTACAAATTTCATCAAAATAAGGACCATCTGTTGTTTTTTTATAAGTGAATATTAACATTTCTCTCGTCAAATGAGGTTGATATTCTAAAACATCATTGATTGTAATCATTTCTTCTTCTTGTGTCAATTGATAATCAGGATTCAAAATATAATTACGCGCAAAATCAGCATCTATGTGTTGTTTTTTTAGTATTTCAATTAAACTAAGTGAATAAATATTTCTCTTTAAAGTCATCATATCATATTGTTTTTTTCCCAAGTCCATTATTATTTATAATAAAAAAATAATTTATTTTTAACCTATTATTTTCATACAATCTAAAATATAAAACCATCTTCAATTAAAATAGGTTTTATTGATTCTATATCTAATGGTCCATTCATTATTTTAACATTATTAAACACATCTATTAATTCGTGCTTATCTGATTGAAAATCAAACAAGTCACAAACATTCAAAACAACATCAAGATTTTGAATATATGAAGTATTTTCTATCAACCAAACATAAAAATCATTTATTGCAATACATTCCTTTTTTCTAATTGCCTTCTTATATTTCTTAAATAATTTTAGTGTATTCATTAGATTATGCTCATCCTCCCCATCAATCGTAGAATTATAATCTCTTCCAGATAATACGCATATTTTTCTAAACTCTTCTTGGGATAATCCCAACTCTTCTAAAATATTTTTTGTATTATAAACAACTACATTATGATTAAACAAACTCAAATATCTTAAAACTCTTGAGCATCCATAAACAAACATATCTGTATCTTCACTTAAACATCCCCAAACTTTTTTTTTAATTACTAAGGCTGCACAAAGTTCATCAGCTTCTCTCGGAGCATCATAATATGTCATACCAAATGAACGTATCATTTTCTTTATATTCACAATTTGTTCTTTTCTTATATAAACAAATTGTTTCTTTAATAAATCTATATTAGTAAGCAACTCTTGTTTAGTTGAATCTTGACAATCATCTGACTCTAGAATAGACTTCAATCTTTTATATTCCTTTTCTGCTTCTTGTTTACAAGTTTTCCTTTTTTTCAATAATTCCTTTTTCTCTTCTGGAGTTTTACCTTCAAATACAAATACCGGAATAATATTGTATTGTCTGAACAATGCTAATAGAATGTACATACTCTCAATCAGAGTGTTTTCGCCTGCATATTTGTATAAATATATGCTCGTATCTACTGCAATTTTTTTTCCAGATAATTCTTGCAAATGAATACGTTTAATAGACTCTTCACTGCAATTTTCTCTAATAAACCGGTTTAAATCTTTTATTCCCATTTTGTATACTATTTTGTATTGTATTATGATTATTAATTTATTAATTTATTATTTCAATTTTATTATTTTATTTTTATTATATTCTAATTTGTAATTATAAAAAATTGAAATACTTTTTATAATTTAGCATATTAATAAAATTGTTATACAGTTAAAATGGAAAACCAATCTCAAAACACAAATAATACAATTGAACAAATGGTATTATTTGAAGTGAATATTGACTTTGATGAAGCAAGTGTTGCTTGGAATGCAAATAAGAAAAAACTAGCGGATGGTATGTACAAGTATGTATGTCCTTACTGTTCAAAAACTGGACGTAGGTGCGGAAGGAACTCAGTTACAAATTCTGATTTTTGTAAAATTCATACAAAATAATAATATATATTATATTTATGGAGATAAACCTTTCTGACGAAGAAAAAACTATTGGAAAAGCTAATAACAACAGACCTTATTCTGTTAGACCAAAACAACGTAAGGAAAAAAAAACAATGCTACAGTTATTAGAAGAAGGAACGCGTTTCAATAGTAATATAATGGTTAAAGGAATTAAACCTAAAACTTATAAACAAAAATATACAGAAAGTCAATATAAAAGCTTATCAAAATACGCACCAAAAAGTTCATCTACTAGATCTAAAACCCCTAGTGATGATTTTATAATAGGAGAGTATTATTCGCATCACTCTCAAGGCAAAGGTAATAGAAAAAAATCAAGAAAGATAAAAAATAAACGTCATTCAAAGAATAAAACAAGACGATTCAAAAATAAAAAATAAATTTTTATTTAATTGGTTCTCTGCACATTGGGCAGGTTTTTTTCCAAGAATTTTCACAAGTTATACAAAAATTATGTCCACATTTTGTAAACCTTTCATTTTTTAGAAGACAAACACAACAATCTGTATCACTACAATTTTTAACTATTACTTTTTTTGTTTCATATTTTTTTGTTTCATATTTTTTATAATTATTTATAATTTGTTGAAAATCATTATCGTATTCATTTGGGTAATAACCAAACCCTTTATTACTACAACATCTACTTTTTACTTTTTTTTCATTTTCTCTCCCCAATGATTTTATAAAGTTATTACATTCATATTCACAATCAAAATGAACAAATTCAAGACTATTTTTCCTACTATCTCTATATCTTCTATAAGAAGTTATCATTGAATAATTACTTTCATCTATTATTTCATTTGTTGACATTTATCAATAATATAATATAATATAATACAATTAATATTTAATATTATTTTATACTAATTCAATAAATAAAATATTTATATAAATTATAATGCACAGAAAAAAGTCTATAAGTAAAAAATTAAAAAGGTCTCACCACGTTAAAAGTAGAAAAGCAAGAGGGCCTAGTATGTCTCTTATGGGAAATAAAAAAATTTACACTCTTGAAGGAAATATAGCTTTTCCTTTCACTCCTCACCCTAATAATCCTCCACCACGTCAAACACCACCATCTCCTCCACCTGTTCCTGATGCAAAACGCAGACGCCCACTTGTTAAAATCATAGATGATCTTGATAGATCCATTTTGTACAAAGTTACAAAAAACAAAACAAAAAAATATACAACAAAACCAAATTCAGAAGAAAATACAAGTGGTGATTGGGGACAATACCAACATATTAATTTTGAAGAATTTGCAAATGCAAAAGGCACAAAAAGAAGACATCACAAAAAAGGGAAAAATGGGAAAAAGAAGACTATGCATAAAAGACATTAAGTAATTTTATCCCAATTCAGATATGCTCATACGCATATTATTTGAAATAAAATCCAATTCTTTTTTAGACCCAACCTTATCCTTTTTCTTTGAAGCTTTATTACCCCTTTTCAAATTTTCAACTACTTTTTCCATATGCATAACATTCTCTAACAAATCTCTTTTTTTGTAATTATCTTTGATAAAATTGAAAAACAGAATCATATTTTCAGGTCTTTTTTTGAATTGTATCAATAAACTATTATTTTTAGAACACCACTTTAAAAATGATTGAAAGTTACACAATAATATAACTCTTAAAACATAATAAGAGAGAACATTACTTTTTTCCTTGTACATTGTTTTTCGCATAATTTCGGACCTTTCACTAGTTGAATATAAATCACTGTATTCAAGTCCCATAAAATGTAATGTTTTAACCATTTGAAATACACCAAATGCTTTTTCAAAGTTTATGAAAAATTCAAAATTTTTTACAAACTCATTCTCTAAATGCCTTTCTTTTCCGTGAATCATATAATAACTACAAAATGCTGAATTCATAATTTCAGCCCAGAACTCTGTATAAGCTTCAAATGAATTTCCGCGACTCACTACAGGAAATAATTCGCAAATTTTATCATCTACTTTTTTATAATCCATATCTGAAAAATCCAAGGCGAAATTATGCATAGTTTCATGCATTAACACCTTCAACCATTCTTCTTTTCTAAAAACAACAATCTCAGAATCAACTCTACAAGTATATGTAAACGCGGTATTCACATTATCCTCTTGTAAAATATGAATGTTTGATTCTGGCAATAATTTAGTGAGAGATGTAAAATAAATATAAATTGTCAAGGTTTTAGAACAATGAATTGGCGCGTATTTATGAATAAATTTAAACCAAACCAAAATCTTTTTAACATAATCATTATAATGGTGAATCATTAGTTCTGCATTGGGTTCTTCAATAATAAATTTGACCTTAATTTGTCGTTCAAAGAGAGAAAAAGTATAAGAAAAACAAAAAGAAGACGTCGCATCAATATGTCTTCTTACAGTTTCTGGAAATGCAGATGCATTGAATAATCTTGGTTTAGGAACTTCCGAAGATATTGTAATTTTTTCAATATTAACTCTTAGACCCTCCTTTTGAATATATTCTTCTGCAAATATATTTGATTCTACAATTTCATTATACAGTTTTTTTATTAGAGATTGGGTATTCCTTGTTAAACATTCGTTCCCATTTAAACAATTATTTTTAATAAAAAACGACATTAATTTTTTACTGTTTTGCGTAAGTCTCATCATAATATATTTATGTGTTATTAAATTTTATTAGTTTTAATTTATTTTCTTTCAAACTATTTTGTTGTAATATAGTATATGGAAACAACACACATAATATTAATTATTCTTTTAGTTCTTTTTATTATTAGTATAGCAGGACATATTGTCGTTCTACATATGCAACCTGTTCAAACTACGAGCACTAGCTCAACAGTTGTTGTTAAAAAACCAGGTGTTCAACCTATCGGCGGTTGTGCCGGAACTAGATACGGATGCTGTCCAAATGGAGTTACTCCAAAAGTTGACTATGTTGGTAGCAACTGTTATTAAATAATATATTACAACAGTTTAAAACTTTTTTCAATATATTATTAATGTTGGATATCATAAACAATTCAAATATAATGACTGCATTTATTGATACAGTAAAAATGAAATTGTTTGGTGTAATAAATACAGGAAATAAAATTATTGATACATTTTTATCTACGATTGCTATAGGAACATTAACGTATACAACAAAAACCTTATACTCAAAGATTTCAAGGATTTCATTTGATAAAGTTAATATTTTAGATTATTTAATCACATTATTTTATAAAAAAAATTGCATTGAATTAGAAGGCCGCAAAACTAACTGTATTTGTGTATATCAAAATTCACCAATTATTTCAGCCGTTTTTAGCGATAGATTTAAAGCTGTATGGTATCATATTATAGAAAATATTGGTAACAATAACAGCATTTATCAAGTCAAAGAATATTATTGTAATAATATTAAATCCAGTTCTGATATTTATATAGTAACTCAAAATAGATTTTTTAAAATTGATGAAAACATATATGCTCATACTTTTATTGAAGAATTTGAGACAAATAACAAGGAAAATAGAAGTGAAACAAGGACAGATAAAGTCAAAATTATTCTATATTCTTATACATTAACTTTAAAAGAGTTGACAAAATATATTGATTCAATTACAACTGAATATTTGAAAAATATAAAAGATAGTCGTAATAACCTTACATTTATTTATACACTTAATAAAACAAAATTTGAAAATAGCAGTCTTGAATGTTGGAATGAATGTGTATTTGATACTGTCAAGTCGTTTGATAACACATTTTTTGACGATAAAAAAAATCTTCTTGATAATTTAAACTTTTTCATAAATAATAAAAGTTGGTATTATGAAAAAGGACGACCTTATACTCTTGGAATCGCGTTGCACGGACCACCAGGCACTGGAAAAACATCAATCATAAAAGCAATCGCAAATATGACAAAACGTCACATTATTATATTGTCATTGAAAATAATTAAAACTCGTAGTCAACTGAATGATTTTTTCTTTGAATCAACATATAATACAAATAATGATAAAGAATCTATTAATTTTGATAAAAAAATTATTGTGATTGAAGATATTGATTGCATTGGAGATATTATATTTGATCGCGATAATAAAAAAAATATAGAGTCTAAAAAAGGCCTATACAAATCTTCAAATAGTAATTCAAAAATAGAAAATATTATACAATCTATTGTAGATAGTAATGACACAATCAAAAATAATGTTGTTAACAATTTCAATGAAGATGACCAAATCACTCTTGATGATATATTGAACTTATGGGATGGAATAAATGAAACTTCTGGTCGTATATTAATAATTACGTCTAATCATTATAACAAATTAGATCCAGCATTAATTCGTCCAGGTAGAATTGACATACCTCTTGAACTTGGTAATGCAAGTCACCAAACTATATCAGAGATTTACAGTCATTATTATGGTAGTAAAATCTCAAAAAAAGAGTTGAATAAAGTTAAAGAATACAAATATTCACCTGCCTCAATAGTAAATATGTGTATTATTTGTAAAACTGGAGAAGAATTAGTTAAAAAATTGTCAAAATGAATTACTCGTAAAATTCCCAGTAGTTTAGTTTCATCAATTGATCCAATCCATCAAATTGTTCTGATAAGTTATTTATTTGATGTTCATAGAAGTAAAACCAAGGTTTATGAGTTCCAAATGATTTATCAGAATAAATTGTCTCAATTGAAAACATTTTTGCTTCATCTATAGAAGGTTTATTTGTTATATATTTTGAAAAGAACATATCTTCATTACACCCATCCCATTTATTATTTTTTATACATTCTAAACAAGCATTTTTATCTCTAAAAGAAAACCCACCATTTCCAACAGAATATTTATGATTTCCATCTGTCAAGTCTTTCCAAGGCGCTCCAACATAATCATAATCCAAAAAGTTATTAATAAGTTCCTTATTTTTTTCTGATATCATACTATCTGTTTGAAAAACTAAAAATTTCTCAGTTGGAATTTTATTATAGAAATATTCCGAAACCAAAAGTTCATTATATTCTGATAATTTCAAATTGTCAACAAATAAATTTATTTTTGCGATGCGATTTCTATATTTATGTAAATGATTTGAAATAATATTGTCTATAAATTCAATATTATTAATACCATGCATAATAATAACAAGCCATTCATCAGACAAATTTTTACAAATATTTTCTAAAACAAAAGATAATGCTATATGTTGGCGAGGTTCAATAATTATTGCACTATATTTTCTCATTTAATAGAGTTTTGTTTATTTACGAATAATTGTTTAAATTACTTTTCAATCTGTACTTCTTTTGCAATATTTGTTATTATTTTTTTATAAAACAAATCATCCTCTTCATTATCTACTCCTCCGGTACATTTACAAATAATACGCATATATTGATCGTGTTTTTTTGTTTTTATGTCTTTAGATTCCGGATTTTCTTCCACCCATTCATTTATTTGTTTAAAATTCTTATGTGCAATATTTTGTATGACTTTTTTGATTTTATTTTTATCTTCGTCTTTTTCCCAAACGTCTTTATCTTTTACATACATTACTTCTCTCTTCAAATCACTACAATGAATCGGCCTTTTATAAACATCTAACTCCTTCAGACCTCTAAGAAAAATATCGCTAATTCCTTTGACATACCCAACTCTTCCAGTATTTTCCAAGTCTGTTAACTGAACCTTGAGAGAACTGACAAAATCCATAATATCCAACGCACCTTTACATTGTTCGTTCAAAAAGAAATTCATATTAAATTTATTATTGATTGTATTATTAATATTATTATTTATTGTTCCCATATCTTTCTTGACTAATTCCATTATTTGTTCTTTAAATTCTTGATTTTGTTTAAGCAATTCAATAACTAAATTATTATCTAAAATAGGGGTTTCTGATTTTTTTATGATACATTCATCGGATATAGGATTTTCTGTATTGCATTTTTGTTTATGCTTCCATAATCCAGAGTGAGTATTATATTTTTTTTGGCATTTACAAACAAAAGTGTTTTTGGCGGAATCTGCCAAAAATGCGCCACCGGCGCCTTCCAATACTTCCAAAATACTTCCATTTGCCCTTTTTTTGTGTTTTGCAGTTATCATATGTCTATCATAGTCACTTTTTTTGCTGCATTTTACATCACACAAATTACACGAGTAAAAAGTGCGCTTTTTGGCGGCAGAAAATACTTCCAATACTTCCATTTTACTTCCATTAGAAAAAATCCCTAAATCGTTTTTGAAAATACTAAAAAAAAATATGCTCACAATTTTTAAAACATAATTTTTGAAATTAGAGCATTATGATCTAAAATGAAAAAGTGCAGAAAAAAAGTTCAGAAAGTATTTTGACTTTTCGAATTTGGACATTTTTTTTGTCCATTTTTGAAAAGTCGAATCACTTTTGGGAATGAAAAATTAGACATTTTTGACTGAAGAAATGGAGAGATGGAAAGTAAAATTAGTTCTTTTTTCTAAGTTGAAGTTGAAGAATTCAGAGTGCCTTTTTTTGAGTTGAATTATTTTTGAAAATAAATATATTCAAAAATAATTTTTTATTTATTTAAGTAAAACCTATTTTTCAAAACATTGTAAAATAAATATAACAAAACAATAATTTCAATAATAATAATTATAGGAATATTGTTTATATTTCCCATAATATAATTATTTGACTTTTGTTTTTCTATATCATTTCTCTCTTTCCAACGAATAGAAATAACACATAAACATATAGAAATAAGAATAATAAATAATGAAAAATTTGCAAATACAGATAGCACCACTTCATTATTAAATAACGCAAAAATAACAGATATTATTAATGATACAATAATTGCATTTATTGGAGCTTTATTTTCATTTAATTTTGACCAAAAATCAGGAAAAGAGATTGTTTTTTCTTTTCCACATCCATAAATAAATCGTGTTGCTGTTAAAGAAGACAAAAATCCTGTATTAAACATATTAATAAAACCAAATATAAAAGCCATAAATCCAACTGTTGGACCATATAATATCTCATATATTTTTGTCAAGGGAGAGAAAGTGTAAACACTTTTATTGAAACCTAGAACACACAAAGAAGATATAATAATTAAAATATACAAAATAGAAGTTAACCCTAGTGTAGCATATAAACCAGTAGAAGTATTTGATTCATCAATAACTTCTCCACTTACTTTAACAATAGAATCATAACCATTAAATAAGAAAAATGCAATAATCGTGGATAAAACAATTGAATCCCATTTAACATTAGTTCCTGCTGTAATTTTTTTTAAATCAAAAAATCTCAAACTTGATAGTATAATACCAGATAAAAAAATTAATAAAGCAATTGAAATTGTATTACCAACCATTTTAGATGCTTCTATACCAGAATAATTTATATAAGACATCAATAATATTACCGAAATACTTAAACCAACTTGACAAAAATAATTATTTAAAAAAGAAAAATAAGATAGTGTTCCAATGTATTTTGATAAAGAAATTAATATAGTTATACAAGAAAAATTAGTAAATAAATAAATAACATAAACTAAGATTTGGGCATACAAATCTCCAAAAGTATCCTTGATTGCAAAATATTCTGTAATAGGAGATTTATAACGAATATAAATTTCTAAATAACACAACCCCATAATAATAGATATCAGTGTAACAACTACAAATATAGGTAATGTAAATTTACCACCGTACAGCATAGTTTTTGTTAAAATTACAAATATACCAGCACCAGTGACATTTCCCAATCCAAATAATATAAGATCCATAAGTGTTAATGATTTTTTAAGCCCTCCTTCATCTCCTTGTTTACTCTCACTCCCTTGTTTACTCTCACTCCCTTGTTTACTCTCACCCCCTTCTTTACTTTTCTCTCCGTCCTTTTTATCAGAACCTTCTTCTTTATTGAGCCTTTCAAAATCAGATTTTGTCAAAGTTATTGTATTTTTATCAAATATATAATCATTCTGTTTTGCATTTTCAGCTTCATTATCCTTCATTTTAATATATAATAATACAATATAAATTCAAATAAGTTAAATAAATCGTTATATAAATCTTTATATAAATAAATGAGGCTATTCATTTCTAAATTGTTTAATTATGTTTTATTAACAAGCAAGAATTTGGGAATAGATGAATCACATGGAATTATGCATAGCATGAACACATTGCAATATGCTAAAAAAATATACAATAGTGAATTAATAAATACACCAAGACTGATTCACGACAAAGAAATAATTTATGCTGCATCTACATTACACGATATGTGTGATTATAAATACACTGATGAAAAATCAGGTTCATCAAAAATAAAACACTTTTTAGAAAGTGAAACTAATATGACAAATGAAGAGATAACTGCAACAATAAATATAGTTACAACAATGTCGTATTCAAAGGTTAAAAAAGTCGGATATCCGAAATTAGGAAAATATCAAACAGCATATCATATTGTGAGAGAAGCAGACCTGTTATGTAGTTATGATTTCAATCGTGCACTTATTTATGATATGGCAAAAAATAATTCAACATTTAATCAAGCATATGAAAATTCCCATAAATTTTTTATAAAACGAGTTTTACAATATTTTAATGATGATTTATTTATTCATAATTTCTCAAAGAAAGAAGCGATTGAACTTCACGGAAATGCAATAAAACAAATTGAAAATATAAAAAATATAATATCTGATAACAGGAGATTTTAATTATTTATTTTTCAATTTATCACGAACAATAATTAAAGGTTCAGCCAATACAGGCTCTTTTCCGCTTTTGTAATGATACATCAATTTGGCTTTTTTAGTTTCTTTGAGTAATTCTTTTAAATCATCATTTTGATTGAATTTTGCATAAATAGCATCATTCATATTTCGTTTATTATTTTTTTTATAATCAGCATCCTTGTGAATTCCTTTTGGACGAATAAGTTCTCCTTTATATTTTCCAGTTGTGCTACTAGCTGCTTTCGCTAATTCAGGATTTTTACTCAAGTCTGTTCCAGATTCATCACTAAATGACAAATAAAATTCCGGAGAACCTTTGAATTTTGCAGCTTGATAATAATGTTCTACACTATTCCAACGACGTCCATCTACTATGAATGGTTGTATCCACATATTATCCAATTTTCTGCGCCAATCTGGTATAGCCGCTAGTTGAGAGAATTCTTTAACCATTTCAGGTTGTATTTTTTCATTAGAACCTTTTCCAGGAAGTTTTTTATTAGCTGATTTATTGTAAAATACAAAAACAACATCATCTTCATAAAGACCGCGAATTTTGGCATCAGATAATTCGTCAAACCTTGGCACGACTATCTTTTCTGATTTTTCAGTATCTTTGAACATTATAAAATCAGGGATAAGAGAGAAGGTTCCTGAATCTCCTTCCATACATTTATTTGCAATCATAGATTTTATGTCATATGGAATTTCACTGAATTTAAATATTTGTTTCTTTTTGTATCCAATGAGTTTATAATGGTTTCCGGTATAGTCAAGCATTATATAATATTCTGGTCTAAACTCACCAATAGATTGTAAAATTGAATCATTTGCTTGTCCACAATTCAATACATTTTTTAAATCTCCTTCTTTGTAAGATTCGCTTGAAAGTAATATAAATTTGATATTAAGAACACGTTCAAGTGTAGATACAGCCCAAGTTTCTGCCCAAAATTCGCATGTTCTAATTTTGTCCTTGAATTGTTGAATTGTTTCAATATTTTTCATAAACTTATATTCTTGTGATAATTGATAACTAATTCTTTTTTCGTTAATTACTCTGTCACGGTCTAGTTTAATCTTTTTTGAAATCTCTACATATTGTTTTTTTTCATTTCTGTCTAATGTATCATTATAAAGTTTTTTATATTTTTCATATTCTGCTTCTAATTTTGTTATTGTTTCAGTATCTCTAATTATTGACATTTTTGCATTATCATAAATTTCTTTATAACCATTAAATACATCTTGAGTAACTTCTCTTGAAAGCTTATCTCTTAGTCTATCAACACTAGTTCTTTGTCCAATTTGAGAGAAGGCGTCTCTAATTGTTGCAAAAAAACAATCACCAGAACCTTCATTATCAATAATGTAATAATTTGGGTTGCGCATAAATGTTTCAACCCAATTTTCACCACTAGACTTTTTATAAGAAGCCTTTATTTTTTCTGATTTATGTTTACTTTCTTCTGGTAACAATGCAGGTATTGGAACACCCTTTATTATTTGAAAAATATCTTTTCTTACTTGTGGAATAGATGCCTCAACTTGTTCAACTTCAAATTTGCCTTCTTTTTCGTCTTCGCCTTCTTCTCTCTCTTCAAAAATCTCACCTTCTTCACTTCCTTCATCTTGGATAACGTCTGAATCAGGCACAAGTCGTAAGTTTTCTAACATTGATTTTGTTACAAATACATAAATAATTGGGTTATCCATTTTTTCAACTTCAATATTCCCTTCATCGTCTATGTAGTTCATCAAGTTAGAAGATTTAATTTCATAAACTCCAATTTGCATAACTTTATTATTAGATTTAACTAAATAAATAGGAAAAAATGTAACATTTTTATCTTCAAAATCCTTCCTTGGATTTCCAACAGCAATAACAATATTTACACCCTTTACATTAATTTCATATAAATTAAATTCTTTTTTTAAATCATCTGGGTTCACTTTTTTAGTTTCAAAATAACTAATACTATTATCTATTTTAGATAAAACCATAATATAATTTATGGAAATATTTTATATTATAATTTACATAAAATATAAAATGTATTTTCAAAATATATAGTAATAAATAATAAAATTTTTTATTGATATCCAATTACCAATTTATTATGTATTTTTTTAGAAATTTATCAGATTTTATCTCATCCATATAATACCATAATTGCTTTCTCTTCAAAACCATTATAATATTGTCAGGATTGTTTTCATAAATCATAATATTTTCAATAACATCAGTTTTTTTCTTTCCTTTAATCAAATTACGAATTCCATAATATTCGCATATCATCGTTAATTGTTTAATACTAAAATTAATGTCATAGTTAGATATTTCTGCATAAAGTTCTGAATGGTCCATTACATTGTTGCTCGTTTTTTTTTTAGATATTTTTTCAAATTCCTGTAAAAAATTCACAATATCAACATTTATATTGTATGTGGGTTCTGTTTCACCGTCATCATTTTCTGAACAAGTGATATTAATTGATTCTTTATTTGGGTTTTCTGAAGTCATTTACTATTTATATATTTATAAGTTACGTTTAAATTTTTAATTAATATAATATATTATATTTCAAGAATATCCATAAACTTAAATATGGTTTTGCTAGTTAAACTTGGGAAAGCCTTGGGTTTACAAGAAGCAAACATTTGAATAAGTTCTATCAATTTGTTATCATAAATTCTGTCCTCACATTCTTCAACTAGTTTTTTATTGTAAAGAATAGATAAATTTTCTACAATCTCATCAACCTCATTCTTTTTATTGTCTAATCTAACAAATTCATAAACCTGTTTAATCAATTGTTTTATTAAATCAAGAATTTGTTCTTCACCAATAATTTTATTAGACATCAAGTTAACAAAGAACGCACTTAACGATTTTCTGCGTTCATTGTCCTTATTTATTTTACAGAACAAATTATAGTCCTCATCTGGATTACCAGATTCAATGCAGTTAAATAGTTCCAAGAATGTGCTCAAGTTTTTCTCAAATATTGTTCTCATAATCTCATATTTTTCAATCAATTTTGAGAACAAATCAGCATATAATTTTGAATAAAACCGATTATTTGATGCTATTTCAAAAATAGCATTACCAACCCTTAACATTTCATCTTGTGAAGAAGATTCATTAAGAATTGAATCTAGAATACTAAATATGTTGTTACACTGATCATTATAGTTATTATCGCTCATCTTATTCAATGAAGAACGGATTAAATCTATTTGAGCATCAATTCCAACCTTTTGCTCAATTTTTGTAGTTTGAAAAGTTCGTATTGTTTCCCAATCTTCGTCATTTATGATTTCAACTGCACCTCCGCGACGTCCTTTTCTTTTCTTAAACAATTCTTGTTGATATCCAGAAGAACCAGAACCAGAACCAGAAGCAGATTCATAACTAGACACAGAAGCAGAACCAGAAGCAGACAATGTTCCTTTATATATGTTATCCCTCTTTGCAAATATTGGGGTTCTTATATATGTAGGAGAACCCACGTGAAGAGATAATTCGGAAATTATTGCTAGTGTACTTTCTGGTAAAGTAATATCAAAACCATTAAAAGTAATATTGGTAAAATCTTGAATATTATATTTGGATACTTTTGCCATTTTGAATATATATAATTAGATGATTTGCATTTATATCAATTTTTTTAAATAATCTTAAAATAATATTTATACCATAAATACACTTAAACATAAATTATATTATATATTATAATATGTCAACTGAAAGAGATACCGAAAACAAGCAATTCAATGATGAAGAGGAAACAAACTACTGCTCTTCAAATGATATTAATTCTTGGGATGAATTGGATATATCAAGCGAATTATTAAGAGGAATTTATTCTTGTGGTTTTGAAAAACCTAGTCCGATTCAAAGAAAAGCGATAAAACCTTTAATGGAAGGTAATGATATTATCGCACAAGCACAATCAGGCACTGGTAAAACTGCAACTTTTACCATTGGCGCATTATCACACGTTAAAGTAGAAGAAAAAACAACTCAAGTTCTTGTATTATCTCCAACAAGAGAATTGAGTATCCAAACTGCAAGAGTTATGAATGACGTCGGTTCTTCAATGGATGGTTTGAAAATCCAGGTTCTTGTTGGTGGGTCATCCATTGATGAAGACGCTAATAAATTAAAAAATAATATTCCACATATTATTACAGGTTGTCCAGGTAGAGTATATGATATGATGAGGAGAAATCACATCGTTTCTAAAAACATAAAGTTAATTATTTTAGATGAAGCAGATGAAATGTTATCTACTGGATTCAAGGAGCAAGTTTATAATGTGTTGCAGAATTTAAAGAATGATATTCAAGTTGCACTTTTTAGTGCAACATTACCAGATTACATTCAAGCAATTACAAGTAAATTTATGAGAAATCCAGTAAAGATTTTTGTGAAAGCCGAACAGTTGACTTTGGAAGGAATTAGTCAATATTATGTGGCGGTAGAGGATGATATTCAAAAATATGATACACTTAAAGATTTGTATGCACAAATCTCTGTATCACAATGTATTATTTATTGTAATAGTGTAAAACGCGTATCAGACTTGTATGATGCTATGTCCGAAGATGGGTTTCCTGTTTGTAGAATACATAGCAATATGGAAAAAAAGGATAGAGACCAAGCTTTTTCCGATTTTAAGACTGGCAAGTTTCGCGTTTTAATATCCTCAAATGTAACTTCAAGAGGAATTGATATTCAACAAGTTAGTGTAGTTATTAATTTTGACATTCCTAAATGTGTTCATAATTATTTACACAGAATTGGTCGTAGTGGACGTTGGGGACGCAAAGGTGTTGGAATAAATATGATTACAAAACGTGATATAAGTAAACTAAAAGAAATTGAACAACATTATTCAACACAAATTACTGAAATGCCAAATTCATTTAATTCCTTAGTAAGATAATTCGTAATATTTTAATATTATTATTCTATTTTTGATATATGTCAAAATTGAATTCAAAGACAACTTCAATATCAAAAATAGAATTTTTAAACGAACATTTTAAATTACCTATTTATTATAATGCAAATAAAATGGATTTAAAAAATGAAATAAAAGATGATTTAGAATTAATTAAGACAATTGATAACGATAGTATTCCAATGCTAGAATATGCGTTTCAACCTAAGAACATACTTGGTAAAAAAGTGCTTCAACAATTTGCAAATAATTATACAACTGATACTGAACATTTAAAGGATACTCAAAATTTATTGAAGAATTATAAAAATATTGACGGTGAAATTTTTGCACCAGATTATAATAATATTGTCGGAATTTGGAATGATATTAAAAATGATAATGGTTTCAAAGAAAGGTATCGTTATATTGAATGGCCAATGTGGGAATTTTTAAATAAAAATGAGTCATTTTTACAAATTATGTCTATATATGACTTATCATCTCCGATACTTTCATTATTAACTCCAATTATAATACTTATTATTCCTTTTTTTGTATTAAAAGTAAAAGGGATGAAAACGAATTGGAGTGAATATATTGAAATATTAAAGAAAATAATATCAACTCAACCATTAGGAAGATTATTTACCCAGTTTAATAGTGTAAAAATGGACCAAAAGATATATTTAATTTTATCTGCAGCATTTTATCTTTTTACAATTTATCAAAATATATTATCTTGTATGCGTTTTCATAATAATATGCATAAAATACATTCACAAATAAATGATCTAAAGGTTTACATAAAACATTCATTGGCTTCAATGAAAAATTATTTGAATTATTCATCTTCTCTCAAAAGCTATAACGAATTCAATGAAAACGTAAGAAACAATATTAAAGTCATTGAGGAAATAGAAAAAAAATTGGATAAAATTACACCTTGGGAATTCTCTTTTTCAAAAATAGGTCAACTTGGAAATGTGCAAAAATATTTTTATGAGTTATATTGTGATGAAAATTATAATAATGCAATTATGTATTCGTTGGGTTTTAATGGATATATTGATAATATTACTGGTATAATAGAGAATATTAATGATAAGAAAATTAATTTGGTGAAATTTTCCAGTAAAAATAAAGAAAATAAAAAATTAAACAAAAATTATTTCAAAAACGCATATTATCCTGCACTAATCAATAATAATCCAGTTAAAAATACATATAAATTTAAAAAGAATATGATTATTACTGGACCAAACGCCTCAGGAAAAACGACAAATTTAAAATCCGCATTGATAAATGTTTTTATAAGTCAACAAATGGGTTGTGGATTTTATGAAAGTGCATATTTAATACCATATAAATATATTCATTGTTATTTAAATATTCCGGATACATCTGGAAGAGATAGTTTATTTCAAGCGGAGGCAAGAAGGTGTAAAGAAATAATAGATATTATAGATGAAAATAAAAAAGAAACACATTTTTGTGCATTTGATGAACTTTATTCAGGAACTAATCCTGACGAAGCTGTTATGAGTGCAAATGCATTTATGGAATATTTGATTAAAAACACAAATGTTACGTGTATTTTAACAACACATTTTATTAAACTATGCAATTATTTAGATAAAAATAAAAACGTAGAAAATTATCATATGAAAACAAAAAAAGATGATACAACAAGTGATTTTACGTATTTGTATAAACTTGAAAAGGGAATATCAAACATTCGTGGAGGAATCAAAGTATTAAGTGATATGAATTACCCAAAAGAAATATTGGAAAATACTAAAAATTTTGATTTATAATAGATAATTCGTTTAACATATAAATAAATTAATATCTACTTTTTGTAATAATATGTCATTGACCGAATATTTAAGTATCCCTTTTTTGATTTCTTTAGGAATCACATTATTACTTGTTGGTATTGTTGGAATGTTTTTTACCCAAAGACTTCAAGAGCAAAATCATAAAATTAATTCAATAATTGGATTAGTTACAACAATGGCAGAAGAAATGAATTATCTAAGAGCTAAAACTGCGGCAAATCCTAATATTGAGTTAAATAATAAGGAAGGAGGTTCTGCTTCTGAATTTGCTTCTGCTTCCAAATCCGAAGAATTGTTATTAGTTTCTGATGGCGAAGATGATGATTCTGATGAATCGGATGATGACGAAGATGACGAAGATGACGAAGATGATGATGAAGAAACAGAAGCAGAAGCAGAACAGGATGATGAACTACTAGATATATCTGAAGTAAAAGATAGTTCTGAAAATGTCAAACTAATTAATATTTTTAGTTCTTTATCAAACGATGAAGTTGAAATTTCAAATTTGAATGAGATTTATGATAATGCTGATGATGATTCTTCTGATAGCGATTCCGAAGAATTAGTTTCTGTTTCTAATGAAACTATTAATTTAGTAGAATTGGATAGCAACACAGATATAGATATAAATGCATTGAATTCTTCTTTAATTAATAGAGATGAAAAAGTATTATCTATTGATTTAAACACAGTTGATTACAAAAAGTTTTCAATAACTCAATTAAGAAACATTGTTTCTGAAAAGGGTTTATCCGATGACCCAACAAAATTAAAGAAAAATGACTTGATCAAACTTCTTGAAGGTTAATTACGGTGTTAAATACAAATATATTTTTTTCTCTAAACTCATATATATAATGGCAAACTGGGGAACGTGTTATTCAGGATCTAATAATATTCATTTTGATTTTCCACCAATTATGGCGGACGGAAGGACTTATTCTAATTGGCAACCTGAAGCAGTCATTAACGAACGTATACAAAAAAAAGAAGACATTAAATCCAGTTGGGATTATCGTCAATATTTGACTAATGAAGCATTAAAAATTATGAAATACAATAACATGGAAGCTTGTTATGTTTTAGGTCTTCCTTGTCATACACAAACAAATAAAACTCCGTCCAATAATGTCCCATATAATTTTTCTTCTACATATGATACTTCAAAACCAGGATATGGTTACAATGATAGTGACCTTAAAAGATTATATTTAACTAGAGAACAATTAAATGCTAGATTAATTTCACCAACTATCAAAATTCCAAATCAATACAAATAGATTAGATAACTTATTTAAATTATATCTTATATCATATCATATTATATAAGATATGTTGCATTTTTTAGTTGGAACTACTTTATTGAAGTCTGTTACACCTTATTTTAGAAAACACGTATTGGGAACATTAACAAGTGATGAGTTTTTATTATTGAACTCTTGTATTGTTTTTTTTATTATTTTCATTATATTTGTTATAAAAATTCTATTAGGAAAACAACATGAAACGTTGAATGAAATAATTAATGACTACAAGAAACTTTCATATTCTCAAGTTTTATGCATATCATTAATTTCTATATTTACGGTTCTCACTTCTCTTTTTATATATGAACTAGATAAAAAACATAATACACCATTAATAAACACAATATTACTACGTTTTGGTTCAGTTATAGTTTTAATATTAGTAGGTATTTTTGTTTTTGGAGAGGATTATAATTGGATACAAGTTTCCGGAATATTCTTAGCTGTTCTAGGGGTTTTTTTAATTATGCAAAAAAATAAAGAGAGAAAGCAATAATACAATTACAAATATAATTACGGTATAAAAATAATCGTTCATAATAATAAATGAAGGTTTTGAGTATTGATGTTGGAATAAAAAATTTAGCATTATGTCTTTTATGTAAATCTGCAAATAATGATACTGATATGAGATGGGGAATATTAAAATGGGATGTAGTTGATTTAACACAAAAAAATGATGAAGCAAAATGTTGTGAAGTTGATAAATTTAAAATTTGCAATAAATCTGCAAAGTTTACAAAAGATGGAAAATATTTTTGTTTAAAACATTCAAAAAAACAACAGTTTAAAATTCCAACTTCTGATTTAAAACCAGCATTTATCAATAAACAAAAAATTCAAGCTTTATATGAAATGGCAGATAAATATAATATTAAATACGAAAAACCTATAAAGAAACAGGATTTAGTATTTTTATTGAACGAATATGTACAAAATAGTTGTTTTGAAGTAGTTGGTAATACAAATGCTTCTAAGCTGAATTTAGTAACTATTGGGAAAAATATTCAATCAAAATTGGATTCAATTTTAGAAGAACATGTTACTACTATCAATATTGTTGCAATAGAAAATCAAATAAGCCCAATTGCTAATCGTATGAAAACAATTCAGGGAATGATTGCACAATATTTCATTATGAGAAATCCGAACATTGAAATAGAATTTGTGAGTGCATCTAATAAACTAAAAGAAGAGAAAAAGGATTCAAAATCAACATATACAGAGAGAAAAAAACTAGGTATAAAAAAATGTTTAGAAATCATTCAAAATGATTTCATTCCTGAATGGACAGATGTTTTCAACAATCATTCAAAGAAGGATGATTTAGCAGATTCTTTTTTGCAAGGAATATGGTTTATAAAAGAAAAAATAGAAAAAATAGAAAAATAAGAAAAATTTGAAAACAGAAAATAATATATTATAATTCGTATTACTTAAAATTATATGTTCTTATTAATTCATAATAATGGAACCTGAAATGATTGAAATCTCGGCAATTGAAGAGTTAGATGATAGTTGGTCAAATTCTACTAATATTAATTCTTCCACTTTTGGAGGTGGTTTAGAACTATTAATGAATGATAAAAAAAAGGAATCAAAGCCATCAAGTGATATTGATGTTGAGGATCTTAATAATTTAGAAAATGAATTGAATAATTTAGTTTCAGAACCAGAATCATTTTCTGAATCAAGAAATATTCATACAAATAAATCAGATTTATTTGGTAAGACAAATTCTTTTGATGAAAAACCTTCTGTTAGATTTGAAGATAGCAGTTCATCTAATTTAGGACAATCTACTGCACAAACTAGCGGAGAGAGTAAAACTTGGGATGGATTTCAGAAATTCAACAATGTGCCTTTGAATCCAGATAAACCAGTTAATAAAGAGCCTCAAATGTCAAAAGAAGAAATGTTAAAAGAGAAATTCAAGTATTTAAGAAAATTAGAGGCTCTTGAAAGTAAAGGTGTCAATTTAACAAAAAAATACACAATGGAGTCATCTCTTCTTGAAATGCAAGGGGAATATGAGATGATTATGGAGGAGAAAGCAAAGCAAAATTCAGTTAAATTTCAAGGCAATATGTTGATGGCTTGTATTAATGGAATTGAATTTTTGAATGGTAGATTTGACCCATTTGATATTAAGCTAGATGGATGGAGTGAACAAATTAACGAAAATTTAAATGATTATGATGATGTATTTTCTGAATTATATGAAAAATACAAGGGTAAGGCTTCTATGGCACCAGAATTGAAGTTGTTATTTCAACTTGGTGGAAGTGCAATGATGGTTCATATGACAAACACAATGTTCAAATCATCTATGCCTGGAATGGATGATATATTACGTCAGAATCCAGATTTAATGCGCCAGTTTCAATCTGCTGCAGTCAACAGTATGGGACAAACTAGTCCAGGATTCTCTGGGTTTATGAATGGAATTATGAATCCTGATGATGGTCGTGGACCTCCTCCTCCATTAGCAACTCAAGGTCCTAATTCGGTTCCTCCTTCTGTAAGCCGTGGTGGAAATAATAACTTTGGCACAAATCGTCAGAGTAATTTTTCAAGTAATATGAATGATGGAATAAATATTAGCGAATCTTATGGAAGTACAAATGAAAGCGAAAGAACTAGACGAACATCTCGTGCTGAAATGAAAGGACCTAGTGATATTACTGACATTCTTTCTGGTCTTAAAACAAGGACGATAAATATCCAAGAATCAGACGCTCAACAAATATCAAAATCAAACTCAAACCCAATAAACTATGATAATAATAGCAGCACAATTAGCATTAGTGATTTAAAAGAATTACAATCAGATGGAAATATGCCAAAGAAAAGCAAAAGAAGACAGAAGTCTGATAAAAATACATTGAGTTTAGATATTTAATAACATTGTTCTAAATGAATAAATTATGCCATAATACAATTATGTTATAATTACAATAACCAGTAACCAGTAAATTACCACAATAATTTATCAGCTAACCATCCATTAGACCATTTTTGATGGCGATCTTTTTCGTGACGCATTTTGTATAACCTTCTTCTGGTCTTTGCAAACTTTTTCCCTTTTAATTTCATATAAGTAGGATAGTCATTCATACCATACGCACCAACACTAGCAATCTTCTTGTTTTTTTTGTATACATCTATTTTTTTTGTTTTGTTTGTTGAGTGTTTTACTATAACTCCAAGTTTTTTAGCTTGTTTATATGTATAATTTGTAATTGAATAAGGCATTTTATATTATATTATTTTATAATAAATATTTTATAATAAATATTTTATTATAAATTTTTATTATAAGAGTCGTTATTATTTTAATTTAATTATGTTTATTAAATTAAGATAATACTATGCAATCAGAATCATTAACCGATATTAAAGAAAACCCAAATATTATAGTTAATAAAAAAAATTTGCAAATAATTAAAAATAAAAGAAACGATTATTCTATTCTATATAGAATTGAAAATCATAATATTTATTTACCAAAAATTTTGAATTTTAGTATAATTAAATTAATTTGTGAAGTTAACAAGGACGTTTTTGAAGATTTTAATATTGAATTTGTTAATGAAAATGAAGCGAATGTGTACATATTAGTAAAACACTATTTTAAAGAATTGTCATTGCCTAAAAGATACTCGTATTTGAACACCAAGATTTCTGAAATTGACAATTTTATTATTTTCAATCTTAATACTATTTATGATAAATTACCGAACATAAAAAATTTTCCAAATGATGTATCCCTTTTACCTATGGATAGAATGATTGTTAATTGTGATATATCAGACCAACATAATGTTGTATTTAGTAATAATGTATTGTTTTCAGATTCATTTATTATTCCAGACTTTGTAGAAAAATTCTCATTAATATTATTTTCAAAAATGTTTTTAAGAACAAAACAATTTATAGAAACAATTAAATAGTATAACATAAATGTTCTGCAATCTTACGACTACAATAAAATCATTATTCTTTATTGGTGATATATTTTTTTTCACATTATATGAATTAATGCATTATATGATTTATAAAAATTATAAAAATAGTATTTACAGAATAACCTCACAACTTGCGAAAAAAAATATTTTGTATGTCAAAATGTTTCAAGCGTTTGCATTGAATAATAATATAATAGATGACTCAATCAATCAAGAAATAATAAAATACAGTGATTCGGTTCCTTATCACATTAATGATATTGACTGGAGAACTTTTGATAAAATAATAGAAAAGTATGATTTGGAAGATAATGTTGGCTACAGTTCAATTAAATCTGGAATGATATCTATTGTTTTCAAATTGAAGAAAAAAAATAGTGATGATTTTTTGATTTTAAAAATGAAAAGAAGGAATATTGACCAAACATTAGATGATGCAATAGAAAGAATAAAATTTCTTGTATGGGTGTTGTCATTCTTTCCGATATTTAATACACTAGAAGTCCCATTGTTATTCAATAAAAATATTGTTATTTTAAAAGAACAATTGGATTTCAATATGGAAATTAATAATACAATTGAGATGAAGGAGGTTTGTAAAAATAACACTTATATTAAAATTCCTTATATTTATGAAGAAGTAACAAGATTGTATCCGAATTCAATATTGATGGAATTCATAGAAGGAAAACATATTTCAGATATTGACCCAGAAGATTATTATGATTTTGCAAAGTTGGTTGTTAAATATGGATGCGTTAATATGTCCTGTCATGGGATGTTCCATGGAGACCTTCATTCAGGAAATATTTTATTTATAAAAAATAATAAGGACCAAGAAATTTTGTGTGGACATAAATACCAACTTGGTATTATTGATTTTGGAATTGTAATGAGAATAGATGAAAAATCCAAACACAAATTGGTTTCCCTTTTTTCTGAACTTGTTATAAGCAAACCGAGAGAAATTTCAATTAAACTTATAGATATGTTATTAGAACCCAAAGGATTTATAGATGAATTACATATTGAAGATAAAAATAATATTATAAATATTATTGAAAATATAGTTAGTTGTATTATAGAAAAATCAAAAAAGGAATTCCAAACGTTGATCTTTGATTTTATATTTAATTTAAATAATTACCTGGATAACAAGGAACTAAAAAAATATGGAATAAAAATAAACGAAGAATTTATTAAAATTCAAATGGGAATCACAATGGCTTACGGAATTAGTATGCTTCTATGTAAAGATAATTATATGGATGTCGTAAATGAGGTATTGAACGAAGTTTTTCATTTAGATGTTTTAACAGAACTATTAGATAGTAATTACATTGATGAATAATAAATATTTTGTTTTTTGTAAAACTTATTTTATTATCAATAAAAAATTGATAATAAAAACATTATATGTATTTATTGTATGTTATATGATATAATAATGAATTCTAATTCAGAAGCTCAACAAGTTGTGTTATTTATTGACGGAAGCTATTTATTGTTTCATCGTTATCATTCTCTAATTAATTGGTGGAAAAATTCAAAAAAAGATACTCCATTATTGATTGACGAAGAAACTAAAGAATTGCATCCAGATTTTATAGAAAAATTCAGAAAAACACTTCCAGAAAATATTGCTGCGATTCCGCATAGATTGGCATTGGATGAACCATTTATAGTTATAGGAAAAGATTGTAATAGAGAAAGTATATGGAGAAATGAATTTTGTGAAAATTATAAAGGAACAAGACCAAGAGATAAATTTTATGGAGCACCTTTATTCAAAATAGCATACGAAGAAGAGCTATTCAAAAAAGGAGGCGTTTCACAAATAATATCTCATCCAAAATTGGAAGCCGATGATTGTATTGCTATTTCCACAAAATTATTATTAGAAAAATGTCCAAACGTAGAAATATACATTGTAACATCAGATAAAGATTATTTGCAATTGGCTGGACCTCGTGTAAAAATATTTGATCTTGCAATAAATAATTTGAGTGAAAAAAAAAGTAGTTTGGGTGATGCTGAAAAAGACCTCTTTTGTAAAATTGTAATGGGAGACTTGAGTGATAATATAAGTTCTGTATTATATAAATGTGGACCAAAAACCGCGTTGAAATGTTTTGAAAATAAAACATACTTTGAAGAACGTCTAAAAAATGAAAATGCATATGAAAAATTTGAACTTAATAGAAAAATAATAGATTTTGATTGTATACCTAATATTCTTTCAGATGAATTTATACAGACAATTATAACTGTTTAATTTATTCTTCTATACTTCTATCATAATCTCTGGGTGGATATCTATCCAATCTTCTTGTATAATCTCTTGGATAATATGGCATTCTTCTTCTGCTTCTGTTTCTGCTTCTGCTTCTCATATATCTATCTTCTTCATCATCTGTATCTCTCTCTTTTCCTTCATATTTTTTTTCGCTTTCTTCCTTTGATTTTTTAGGGGGTGTATAAATTGAAGAATTAAATTCATTTGGTCTATATTGTAAACCAAAAAGATTTGCATACGCTTGTCTTATTTTTTCATATCTTGTTTGACAACTCAAAACTGCTTTTTGTGAAAGAGGAATTCCTTCTTTTCCAGGATACAATTCCAAATCAATAATAACATAATACGATAGTTTAGAATCATTTTCTACAGAAATGCGATTACTTGCATTTACGTTAGAATAACTTGATTTTGGAACAGAACTTCCTCCTCCAAAAGTGTTAGAACTATTCTTAGAACCAGGATCAGAATCAGAATTAGACCTAGCTATAGCATTTATCAACCTTTCTGGTTGACAATTTAAAGAATTCAACACTCCCAAAACAATTGGTGGAGAAACGAATACATATTTTACCAAATCATTATTCTCTTCGTCGTCTTCATCATCTTTATTTACTTCATTTTCTTCAACAAAACTATCAATAGGAGGTTCTTTCATCAATTTATTCTCTTCTATACCATCAGGATTGTATTCAATTGTATCTAATATTGGAGACAAAACATTTCTATCAAATAAAAATTTATTTTTTGGTCCCTTTTCACATACAGCAGAAAAGTGATTTTGTGTTTGATATATTATACACCATTTTTTGTTATTTTTTGTATTGTGAAAATAAAAAGGGATAAATCTTCTTTGTACTGAATCATAAATTAAAATATTTACATCAAAATAATTCGCAAAATATTGAAATATATTAACACTCAAATATTCATCATTATTGAAATCCTGTAATATTGTTACAGGGTCTACATCACCTTCTTCTGTTAAAAAACCCTCAATAACATATTGGTTAATAAGATCATCCATATGTTTTTTAAGATAATCTCTATATAATATACCAACTCTACTTCTAATTCTAGATGCATCATAACAAATATCATCAGGTGCTTGTTCAAAATTTAATCTTCTGTAGTTTGGACTAATTATCAATAACATTGAATGTAATGCACATGTACCATCACCAACTGTTTTTACTACTTTAAAATTCTTCAACTGAGGTGGTAAGTATGAATGTATAAATGCTTCTCCTTGTAAAACCATTGGTTGGTCTCTTTGAACATCTCTATCAGGACAAGTTTGAATAGTTTCTCTGTTATTTAATCTAGAATTCAATTCATTAATAACTTGATGAATAATTGTATTAATTTCATTATTTATTAAAACAACACGACCATTTTCTTCTTCTGATTCTTCGTCTGATTCCGTGTTTATACCATTTTTCATTTTATCAATGTATAATAATTCATAATCTGGTATAAGAGAATAATTTTTCCCAATCAGAAAAATTACTGGATTACCACTTTCATTTCCAGTTTCTCTTACTGAATCTTCATTAAAACTACAATTAAATGAATAATATAAAGGTGAAACAATATCAATAGTTGACTTATTAATGTTATCAACATATTGCATATTTGTTTGTAAAATTTTCACAGTTCCATCTGGATTTACTTGATCAATGAAGCCTTTTCTATCTCCAAATTTTACTGGAACACCTTTATCAAACTTTATACTATAATCTTCATTAATACATACATTTTCATCTATAACAAGAATGTTAATTTCAAATATTTTCATTAATTTTTGTATAATAATTTTAGGATTGTAGAAGACCCCTCCGTTTATTACAGGTATTTTCATTTTTTCTTTTATTAATTGAATGTCATTTCCAATAAATACATTTCCTTCAAATAAAAAATTAAAGTCTTTTCTATTGGGGGAAGTTTCTGGTTCATCCTTATAATTTTCAATAAATTTTATCCCAAAAATTTCCATATCTTCTTCATTAAATTCTTCTGAAACAGCATTTCTTAAACTTTCAGCACTGAAATAGCCTTTCATTGGTCCATCTCTAATAGAATATTTATTAGTGGACTGTTTTTTATTGAAAAATAATTGTCCATTAAAAGCATTGGCTACTGAAGAAAAAATACTATCTCCTGGTGATTCTGAATTACCACAAACACTGAAGTTTTCTAAAAAATATTTGTTTGTCTTCATTCTTTTTTTATTTTGATTTTTTTCTTCTTGAGTTGCTGAATCAATGATTTCTTCAATAAAATAAAAAAACTCTCTTAAATCATACTGTGTATCATCATCATTATTATACTTTATTTGAGAAGTAAACCAATCCTGTTTTTTCTCAAAATTTGTTAATGGAGTATTTAATTCTCTGTCAAGAACAAAATCATAATTGTTTGGATTTACTATTAATTTACAATTTAATAAAACGCTTGAATCAACAAAACTTGGTATAAAATCGTCAAGTCTGTTTTTGTATTCATTACTCAATAAATCTAATTGCATCTGAAGACTTGGTCTATTAACATTTAAAATATCTATAATTGATTTCTCAGTATTTTTAATTTGGATAACTAATAAATCAAAGTTTTCTTTGTTTTCAAAAAATATAGGTGTTGGTATGTATTTCAATAAATCTATGTATTTATCGGTTTCTAAATAAACAATACTATAATTACGTGTTCCTGTAATTTGTGAAAAAATATTTACATAATAATTTTTTGTTTCAATCAAAAATCTATAAAAAATATTTATTAGATTAAGTTGTGATGTTATTAAAACTGTTTCTTTCGCCATAGCTATTAATGAAACTTTTGAATATAATGTAATTACATCTAAGGATTCAATAATATCTTTTTTTATAAATGGATTTTTTTTAACAAGTTCCTTTAATTCAGTTTGTGACATTGAAAGTTTATCACTTTTTTTTGAATCTAACGCGGTAGATTTTGCCAAATTATTTTTTGATTTTAATTTTTGAAATTCACTAATTGCTTGATTTTGCAATTCTATAGCATTATCAATATCAGAACGCGATCTAGCAGTGTTGTCATCGTTAACTCTTAATAATTCCAAATTACGGTTAGCAACATCTAATTTTTTTTGTGCTATTTTAAATTCATCAGATGTTTCATTCAAAATAGAATCTAATTTATTTTCACGTGTTTCTTTAACATAAGATTTAGCTTCTTCTGCTGAACCATATACTTTAATTAAATCTCTAGTAGAATTTATTCTATTAAGTGAAAATTTTTTTAATTTTTCGTTCAAAAAAATATCAGTTTTGTTATATGATACAGATAATAATCTCATAATATTTGCCTCTTTGAATTGAATTATTTTTTGAATACATATATCAAGTTCGTTTTTCTCAATACTTAATAAATATTTATATTCATAATATCTTTTTAATTTTTCAACAAATGTAGTTTTATCTGTATTTCTATTTGATAACTCTATTCTAGATTTCATACTTTGTAAAAACTCATTATTTGTGACAATAATTTGTGACAAATATGTAAAAGTTTCTATATCAAAATCAATCAATAAAAGAAATAAAATAAATATGGATTTTTTATCTTCGCTGCCTTCATATTCTGCATATTTTATTTTTTTTAATTCACTATAAAAATTGATTATTGAAATATAATATTTATTCAATAGTTTCATTGATTCGTTATATATTTCAATCAACTTTATGAAAGAATCTAATATTTTTTTCTTTAAATCAACAAGTTTTTGAATAATTGTTATGAGCGAATTTTTTAGTTTGGTATCTAATAATATATCGTCTATTGTTTTTTTATTTATTGATTTCTTAGAAGTATAAGCAGTAATTCTGTCTTTCAAATCATTTGCGAGTTTATCATAATTCCCTTTATCTATCATAATATTTCCACCGTTTTGTTGAGTTTCTGATTCCTCAGGCACATCTAATAAAATATTTCCAAGTAATAAATCAAATTCTGACATTTTTTTTAAATATTTTGTATTTGCATCATTCATTTGATTATAACTTGGTCCCAATAATTGTAAATTGGATTCTACTTCTCTCTTCAATGAATCCTTGTCTTGAAATAAAACTAATTGAGTCAATGGACTTGTAGCAAAATTTGGTTTATCTGGACTTTCAACCAAATCTATTTTAATTAAATCTCTGAAAAGAGATTGTTGTCCAACAGGTAAACTCTCTATTTTTTTAATAAAAACTTCTTCCTTTTCTTTTTCAAATTCTTTTTTTTCTTTAGGAGTTAGAATTTCTGGGGATGGTTTGTCTGGAACAATTTTCCCCTTTTCATCTTGTTTAAATTTAGAATATCCTGCATCTACAACAGGTCCATTAACTAATTCTTCACCTTGTTCCATCAACTTTTTGAGTTCTCTATTTGCCTGTGAGTTATTTACCCTTCCAGTTCCTTCTCTATAATAAGAATAATTCATACCATAAGGAATATAAGCAAATTCTTTTTCAAAACTTTTTGTGTCTACCTTCCAATCACCTTTTGTCCAATTATAAGAATAAATAGTATAAGGTTTATCCTTAATGTAAAAAATATTATTAGGTTCAAATAATTGGTCAAGTGTTGTGCGAATATTATTATCAATATATCCATCTCTCGTTGCTTCAATTAAAGTAAGTTTTTTTTGACCAATGTAAGCAGAAGATATTGTTCTAGCAATAAGACCACTGAATTCATTTTTGTTGAAAAATTGTGTAAATCGTTCACTAGCTGGCGCACCATTAGGCAAACTTCTAGCAACAGAATTGCTTAATTTTATTAAAGGATCAAAAAAAACATTAGTGCTTTTAATCTTTGGAACAGTCATATTTGGTTCATATCTGATTTTTGGATAATTTCTTATTCTTGTATTTATAAAAATAGTTAATGTATTAGGAATAGACATATACTTATAATACATTAAGAATATTATTTGTAATTTATTGCGAAGAATAAAAATATTATTGTATTAATAATATAATTATAAATGGATAATGATGAAAATTATTTGAATTCAGAAAGAGAAAAAGAAAAAGAAAAAGAAAAAGAAAGAGAAAATGAGGAAGGAAAAGAGAAAGGAAATACAAATAATTCCCTTGAAAATAAAAAATCTGGATGGACAAGAAAGAATGTTAAAACATTGTATCAATGGATAATAATATCATCATTTAACATTAACTCTTTAGAGAGAACAATTTCGTTATACAGAGGAATTATTAGAAGGAGCACAATATTTGGATTAATTGTATCTACGTTATCTGGAACAATCAGTGCAACACAAATAAATCAAAGTAATAATGATACTGTCAAATTAGCATTCAATATTTTATTTACAGCTCTAAGTTTTTCAATTACTATTTTTACTGGATATATCAAAGTTTATAGGATACAAGAACAATTAGAGGAATTTATTAGAATAAAACAAGAATGGATAGCATTTAGCACCACTATTATTTCTGAAATTCAATTGCCACTTGATATGAGACAATCTGCATATGATATAATAAAAAACAATAAAACAAAATATTTGGATTTATTGAAAGCAGATATTGATATTCCGGAAGATATTATAAAGAAAACCCAATTATATATGAAAGATTATATTGGTAATACAACCGGCGTAAAAAATTCTCTTACTGATATGTTATTAGCAGTTAGCAATCACGAACACAAAATATACGAAAGAGAAGAAAAGTGCGAATCAAATCACAGTAGAAATATTGAAGAAGGTGGTGTTGAAGATGGAAAACAACACCTACATAATAATGGTAATGGCAACGAAGAAGATACCGACGCAGAAATTGATTCAGAAGAACTTGAACAAGTTCTCTCAAAAACAACCGGTTGTGGTGGTGATTGTAACCAACAATAAAATTAAGGGTTGTTATTTACTACATCATAATTAAAATACTTGGCGTATGTATCCTTCTGATGCTTTTTTTCCTTATCCTTCTTTGCTTTTTCAAGAATAGCTATAGCCGAATTAACTTCTGATTCAGATATAACTCCATCATTATTTTCATCAACTAATTTGTGAAGCACACGATATTTATGCGGAACAACACAAAAACTGCTTTCTTCATTGAATAAATGTTCTGACAAAATTACAAATATTGCAGTTAATCCTAAAGCAACATAAATATCACGAGTACCCATCCAAGCCATTGAGAACACAAGTAATTGCTTACTCAATGAAAATTTTAAATATTCCTCAGTTGATTTGCTAAATTGAATAGATATAAATTTAGAACCAACATTCAGTAGTATCATAACGATTCCTGCAAAATATTTGCTACTATTCAAATATTGAACGTGATCGTGTATAAAACCTAGTGGATTACTAAAAAAACTTGCACCACTTGGTGTATGAGGTGATGCTTGTGGGAACATTGGATTTGGTGATGAAGAAGGTGGTTGAATAGTTTTTGATTTCTTTGCCATTATATTAATTTAATATAATATTATAAATTTTCACACATTATTGGTTTTACGCATTTATGCTAATATTTTATTTTTTCTCAAGAAATTATCTATTTTTGTAGTCATTGAGTTAACTGTCCTATTTATAGATAGTCTTGCATTTCTTACCATTGGTCTATAAATTGAATTTATTTTTGGAATACTAATATTAATAAATGATTCTTTATTTTCAGGATTATTGAAATCCTGAACTAATTGAACGTAGACAAATGCTGTTAAAACTGCTGAAATCGCAATTAAAATAAAACAACCTATATAATTAAATGATTTGTTAATCTTCGCCATATAATTATATTATATATATTTTTTCTAAAAATTCTTTGATTTTCAACTAGTTTATACCGGTGCAAAACCTAGACCTTCATACCCTTCTTTTCCAGACCAATTTGCCAATGGTTGTTTTGAACTAGTGGAACCCATATTTGTAGTTGGTAATGTTTTTGATGATTTAGACCTAATTGAATTTTCAGTTTCAATTTTAGATGCTTGTGTAGTTGGAATATTTTCATAAGATTCCTTTTTATCATCTTCTTTCTTCAATCCAAATTTTGCACCAATTGCACCAATTATGCTATTATCCTTCTTTTCACTATCTTCTTTATTTTCCTCACCTTCAGTAAAATTTTCTGTAATTGTATCTGTGCTACTATAAATCATTACAATTATAAATACCGAAGCTAACCCCAAATATTTGTTATATTTAGTAAGTATGATAAGTAACGCAATTAAATAAGCTCTTCCCAAATGAGTGCTATATAAAAAGTGAACCTTATTTGGTATTGCTAAGAAAGTAATAACTAAAAATGCAATAAGCCCCAAAAAAATTTTGTTTTTGTATCTTAAAAATATTTTTTCAAAATTCATATATAAATAAAGTTAATATTATTTTATTTAATGCAATTGTTTTCAAATTATTATCTTAATTTTTATTAAGAATGTCTTTAGCAATGTATGCAGCACCATTTGATAATGATATAAATATAGTAAATAAGGATGATACTTTAATTGGCAGGAAACGAGCTAATAATAAAACTCAAAAACGTATGCCAATGTCTTCCTCTTCTCCTAAAGAGAATAATTATTCAGAAAAGGTAAATTCTGTTCTTCAAACAATACATAATTTGCCACCTGAAGAAGATGAAGCGCTCGCAGATTTTAATCCTCCTCCTCCTCCACAATCTTCTGGAGTTGAACAAACTAAAATGAGAGAAAATGAACAAGGCAATGGTGGTATTATGGGTATGTTTGCTGGTAAACCTTCTCAAAATACAAAACCACAATTTCTAAATGACTATGAAAGTGGAAATCAACATTATTCAGGAGAATTAGGAAGTGGAACTGCTTCTCAAGATTATCAACGTTTTATGCCAAATTATGGCGAAATGTATAACAAAAATACCGCGAATTCTATGCCTTATTCTGGCTCTTCTATAATGACAGGAGGATATGCACCTTCTATGATGTATGGCTCTGGTTCAGGCGATAAAAATGATTTGTTGATAGAAAAAATGAACTATGTTATAAAGTTATTAGAGGACCAACAAGATGAAAAAACTGGAAATGTAACAGAAGAGGTTATTCTTTATTCCTTTTTAGGAATTTTTATCATTTTTATTGTTGATTCTTTTGCGCGTGTAGGAAAATATACTCGTTAGTTAATATATAAATGGGACTTGGTGCTTCAAAACAAAGTTCAGAACCATCTTCTCGCAAAACAAGTTTTGAAAACATTCAAAATAAACTAATAGAAGAAATTAGTAATGATTATAAAAAGTATGATACTAAAGAAAATAAGGAAAAAAGAGATAAACAAAATGAATTAAATGAAAAAATTAAAAAATTAAGACGCGAAATTATTAATTATGAAATAAAACTAGATAGATACAATAAAAATATAAAATCTTCAAAAAAATCAGAAGATACACACGATGTTCAAATTCTGCAGTCTATTTTACTTGAAGAACAACTCAATGAATTGCCAAATATTTTAAAAGATTTACAAGAAAAATTAAAAGAAGTTGAAACAGATGTACAATATAAAGAAATTGAGAATTTGTTTGAACAAGTTAAAAATGATTTTGATTATTTAATTGAAGATTCTTCTAGTGCAAGTGGGTTAAAATTAAATAAAAAAAATAACAAAAATGTAACAAAGAAAAACATAAATAAATTAAAGAGCATAATAAAAAAAATAAAAACAAAAATGAAAAAAATTAAAATAAATAAAACTCACAAAAATCGCAAAAATAATTAAAAATAATATTACAAATCTTATTTTAATATTATTTTATTGTATATGAGATTGTTTTTTGAACCAAAATATTGGCCAAAGTTTTTTAGTTGGAAAAAAGATATTAAATCAACTGACTATGAACCACTACTTTTAAATAAAAAAAAATATACATCTCGCAGAAAAACAACATCTGATTCTCCAATAACAAATATCAAAACATACGGAGTAATTAGTGATTATTTTCCTGAAAAAGAAAATGCCAAAATTTATCTTGTTGAAGGAAAATATGCAAATGCTAGAGGTCTCAAGAAAAGAAGAACAAAAAAACATAAAAAAAGAAATAATAAAAATACAAGAACACGTAATAAATAGGAACCAGGAAATCAATTAATAATCAAAACTTTAGAACAATGAAATGTTGAATATGCATAATTGTAGAAGAAGTAAGCGCACGGACAAATAACTGATGGAGTAGTGCGTTTTTTTAAGTTTTCTATTATTGAATTGTTATGGCTTATATCTTCAACAACCGCATATCTTAGCGTTTTTGATGCAGAACATATTTTCCACAATGCGACTTTATATCCGTGAACAAATATTTCATCATCTAAATTAGAAGCCTTTATAGTTGCAAAGCAACATAATGCTTCAACTCCTTCTTCAATATACGTATTGGTTTTTCTGTAAAAATATGCACATTGGACTTCGTCGTGTTCAATAATTAAATGAATATATATATTTGATGTTTTGATTAACTGCAATAAGTTTGCAGTTTCTGTTATCATACTAATATCAAATGTATTAGAATTTGTTTCTCTCTTAATAAAGTCCAATAAATGATGTAAATTGTTTGGACCACATTCTACTAAACTATAATTCGCTGGCAAATCAGTTGGTTGTATCCATCCATTCATTGGAAATCCATAAGTGTTATATACACATAAAGGCACTATTCCAGTTAATTCACCTTCACGTTTAAATATGCATACTTGTATCTTCTTATTCAAATGGCGAGCATTATATTCGTGTGTCTGTATTACTTGAGGTGCAATACCACTTTTCCTACTATTTTTGTCAACACACAAATAATCAATATAATATGCATTAAAAACATCGGATTTACAAGATGTGTTCGTTTTGTTTATTGATACATTTATTGGTCTTCCAGTCATTACAGATTTTATTTTTTTATCTTCAATAAGAGTGCCTTTTTTTTGGTCCATTATAAGTTCATCTTCATTGTAAAATGAAAAATAACAAGGATTATTATGTCCTTCAAAATATGGTGCGATATTCGTCTTCTTTGGCATAAATTTATTGTCTTTATTTTGTAAATAGTTCGCTCGAATAAAATGAATGAATTTACTCAATTTATGGTCACTTAAATTTTTGCCATATGTTAGCGTTTCTATATTTTTGAAATTACAATACTTATTTTTTTGTGGTAATTCTTTCATAATAACACCTTTTCCAAAAAAATAATATTTTAAATCATACACGTGAAAAACTGGTTGCATTGTCCAGAACTGAAATTTAGCCTTTATATATGCTGAAATAATCAAACAAATAATAACAATAATTAATAATATATATAATAAGGCGTGATACCAATACATATTATTTTAATATTTTTTTTTAAATGTGGATAAACGAATAATTTTATAGAGGAGTTGAATTATAATAACAGATCATTATATTATCATATCCAAAAGAGCCTATTTGTAGTGATGAATAAATGGGACAACTTGTTATTTGAAATTCACAGTTATTTTTATACATAAATCCTCTAAGAAATTCATATTGTCCTTCTTTATTTTTCTTATATGTAATATAAATATCTATATTACCATTCAAAATTACTTTATGAATAATACAATAATTTTTTTGATTAGAAGTTATTCTGGATATGGCTTTTACAGGTTCAATATCATCTGTTATTTCTTCATCGTCCTTTCTAAAAAGTATGAACTGATTACTTTGTTTTGACTCCATCAATAGTTATAAAAAAACTTTTTATAATGTTTTTTATAATATTTTTATAATGTTTTTTCTTTTATACAACATTATATGTGTATTTCGTGTTAATCTCATCAAATATTTTTATTTTAAAATAGCTTTAATAAAAGCATAAATGTATTCTTGTAAATATTTTTTTTGAATATTGTCAATTTTATAATTAAGAATATCTCTCTTCTTTTTCTCTGAAGAAAGTATCTATACTTTCTTTTAAGCTTTTCAAATCTTCTGTAGTTTTGAGCGCATCCAATATAAAGTCAAGTGTTTCCTGAGTATCTCCAAGTTCATTCTGCAATTCGGAAACCTGTTCAGCAAATTGCAATCCGTGTTCATTTGCATCCTCAAGTTTTTTTATCATTTCTTGTTCAATATTTTTGAGACGACGAACATCATTAATGGCTTTTTCGTTTTGCTGAGATATAGAACAAGAAAGAGACAATTCCTCTTGTAGTTGTTTATTCAGTTTAGAATTTTCTTCTTCAAGGTCATTGATAATGTGCTGGAGATTGACAGATGTCCAACGTTCTTTATCCAGTTGCATCTGCAACATCTGCAAAGATGACTCGCATTTTTCAAAATGAACTAGCTGATCTTCGTATTCATATTCTTGATATTCTTCTTCTTTAGTTTCTTCTGTATAAGGAAGTGGACTTTTGAATGACTTTGGAACAGGTGTCCCACCAAAGCACTCCTCAGACCATATTCTGTAACCGTCATATTCTTGATCTTCGTATTTATTCGGATCACCACGAGTCATCGTTACACGTGAAAGGTCTCGTGGTACAACATCAAATTCATCCCATCTTTCCAAAAGTTTTCTAGCACAGCGTGATATTCTGTCATCGCAGAAGAATCCTGTCTCTGGATCACGTATAAATTGTTGCACCATAGACCTGAGCTGTTCTTTCAAATAATCATTTTCATCTGCTAGCTCTTTGAAATGGTTATGTAGATTTTCTTTGTCAATGATTTCGCGCTCCAAAAGAGGAATTGATTCGTTTTCATATTTATATCTTTTATTATTTTTCATTTTCTCTCTTTCTCTCTCTGTCAAATCACTCAAATTGAAAGTTACTTTTTTTGATAACTCTTTGAAAGTGTGAGTATCACTATTGTCGCATTCAAAATTCAATTGGCTGTTATTGTTATTCATGTTGTTCATAATTATGATTAGCTAATGATTATTATATTTTAAGAAAAAAGTAAATCAATTTTTTTTTCAAAAGCTCTTTTTATTAGATTACTAATTTTATTTTATAGATACAGAAGCAGAATCATTTCAATAAAATATAAATATAGAAAATAAAAAAGGTTTATACCCTTTTTATTTTTTCTTTTTTCTTTTTTCTTTTTATTTGTTTTTACCTCTTCAAGTCTTACGAAATGCTGGAACAAGATTATAATACCCAACATATACCAACATATTCTGATTGACCGTTGATAATTACACGCTCAATTTTGTAACTCCTGACAACTCTTTCATTATTGTCCTTGTAAATGAACCCTCTGATGAATTGCACATCATTTTCTTGAGAAGTTTTGAATGTCAAATTAATGTGATATTTCTTGTCGTAAGAAGTCTTGAAAGAGGAAGAGTACTCCTCACCTGTTTCAAGCACTTTTGAACTGAAATTTATCGGATTGGAAGTAAACGTTTTATCTCTGGAATTTTTTGTTATAAATATTATTTTGTGGTCTCCATCATCCATAGAATACTGAATATCACGCAGTGAGTATTCCTTCTCATTCCAAAACCAACAGCACATGTTTGATTCTTCCTCCTTTGGAGCAATTTGATACATTGATTCACTTTTAAAAGATGTCATTCTTTAGCTAATACATTATGATTTAATATTTTTTTAAAATCAATTTTTTTGGAAGAGCTCTTTTTATTAGATTACTAATTTTTATTTTCTTCAGAAGCAGAAGCAGACAAAAGTCTCTCGTTCGCAATATTAACATAATCATTATTTATTTCAAACCCAATATAGTCTACTTGATTATTTTTCGCAGATACACATTCAGATCCAGACCCCACAAATGGAACAACTATTAAAGTTTTCGCATCAGTATTCATTGAAGCCTTAATCAAAGTATCACATAATTGCAACGGTTTTTGTGTTGGATGGTTTACTCGTTCTTTTTTACCAGCACCTCCAGCTAATGCAGGAACTTTAATTACATCCCTAGGCAATGCACCTCCCTCGTGTGCATTATATGTTGTTTCGGTTTCACCATTACTAAATCTACCCTTAGTAGCTTTTCTAACTTTTCCTGCAGCATTTTTTAAGAAAGCTTCAGTATAAGGTTCACGAACGTCATCACGGTTGAATATAGGTTTATTTTTATAACAGCATAATATACTTTCGTGCGTTCTTTGCCAAAAGTTTAGTGATGGTGTCACCTTATTTGTATAATGCCATATTAACCATCTTACATTACAAGTTATACGTGTTCTAATAAATGCAAGGTTCTCACTGAATCCATATATATACATTGTACCATTTGGTTTTAATATTCGGAGACATTCACGAATCCATTCATCACACCATAGTAAATATACATCCATTTCTTGTTTATCACTGTTATTACCGAAATCCTTGCCAATATTATACGGTGGGTCACAAATAATAACATCAACTGATTCTGACGGTATTTTTTTCATACCTGGTATGCAGTCTTCATTGTATATTTTATTCAATTCTAACACAGAATCTATTTTGTTGGTTTCTTCGTCTTTTTTGGGTTCTTCGTCATTTTCAATTTTCAGTTTTATATTAGCGTTACCTTTTGATTTACTCATAGTCCACTTATTAATTATATTGATATTACTTTAACTGTTAATTATTAATCAATTTTATATTTTTATCAAATTTTATAAGATAAATTGGAATATAACAATATAAAACCTCATTAATTTAATTATAAAATAATGGAAATATACGAAGAAAACAACGAGCTAATTTTTATTCAAATCGCATCATATAGAGACCCTGAATTGTTACCAACAATTAAAAGTGCATTTGAAAATGCAATGTATCCTGAGAATTTAATATTTTGTATTTGCTGGCAAAGAGATGACACAGAGACTTTAATGGAATTTGAAAACCATCCTCAAGTCAAATTAATAACTGTTCCTTATAAGGATTCAAAAGGTGCTTGTTGGGCGAGAAATTTGATCCAGAAAAAATATAATGGAGAGAAGTATACTTTGCAATTAGATTCACATCATCGTTTTATAAAGGATTGGGACCAAAAAATAGTAAAGATGTATAATGATTTGAAGGATAATGGTTATAAAAAACCATTAATAACAACATATTTACCTGCTTATGAACCAGATAATTACCCAGAAAGAAGAACAACTACCCCAACAAAAATATATTATAAAGAAACTACTAGTGATGGTTCTATTTTATTTGGTTCTTCGTATATAGATAATCATGAATCATTAACTGCACCAATTAAATGTTATTTTTATTCAGCACATTTTTGTTTTACAAGTGGTGATTTTTGTATTAATGTTAAACACGATCCGAGTTATTATTTCACTGGAGAAGAAATGAATATTACAGTTAGAGCTTATACACACGGATACGATTTATTTCACCCTCATATTTTGATAGCTTGGCACGAATACACAAGAAAATATAGGACAAAACACTGGGATGATGATTCAAATTGGTGGAAATTAGATAAGGTATCAAAAATGAGAAATCGTGCATTTTTTAGTATGGAATTGCCAGGAGATAATGTAGTTGTTAATAAGGAAGAATATTTTGGTGAATATTGGATAGGAAAAGAGAGAAGTATAGAAAACTATGAAAAGGAATCAGGTATTAATTTTAAACTTAAAGATGTGGAAAAAATAGAGAATTTGGAAAATTTGGAAAATAGTAAAAATGAAAATTTGACAAGAACCTTTTATAGATATGAATTTTTTGTTCCAGAATACAAAAATCTTAAATTTTTATATCTAGGTTTTCAAGATAAATCCGAAAAGGAGCTTCATAGAATTGATATAACAGACTTTACAAAGGAAAAAGTTGTTGCTAAATTTGAATCATCAGTTGAACCGTATAAATACATATGGTGGCCTTATTATAATGAATCAGGATGGGGAGAAAAAGTTGATATAATTTTATGAGTAAGTTTATTTTTCAATTTAAATATAAAATTATAATTTTATATATGGATGCTAATGAAATAATATTTGTTACTGCATTTAAAGATATAAATAGAACTAATTGGGAACATTATAATAGGTCAACTGAAAGTTACATTAATTATTTTTATACTCTTGCAAATAATATAAAATACAAATTGATTGTTTATTTAGAAGATGATATTAAAAATATTGTTGTTAAGAACAAGACTTTTAATGAAAATATAATTTTTGAAGATTTAAATAATGTAAACACATTTTTAAATAAATATTTAGAAAATGATAAAAAAATTATTGAGAGTGAAATATACAAAAATAAAGTTCCAGATTATAGAAAAAAATCACCAGAACATTTATACTCAGATTATAATTTAATAAATCATAGTAAAATTAATTTTATAAGAGATACAAAAGAAAAAAATCCAAACTATTTATTTTACGCTTGGATTGATTTTGGTAGGATGAATGAATCAATTGATAATATACCAATAGATATAAATATATCATTAATACCAAAAAATAAAATAACTTATCATTTTGTAAATAATCCTCCTTTTAATAAAATTGACGAAGAAGAAATGTTAAAAAGTCACGCTGTATATTTATTAGGTAGTTCTTTTATTGTTCCAAACAATTTAGTTGAAAAATTTGAATGTTTATTTGAAAATAAAATAATAGAATGGCAAGAAAAAAATATAACTGATGATGATCAAAATTTGGTTTTGCAATTATATTTTGATAATCCAGAGTTATTCTATGGAATTAAAAATGAAAAATGGTATAATATGTATTCTAATTTAAGAAATAAAACTTATAATATAGTTTTGTCTAGATGGAAAAAAGATACAGAATGGGTATACAGAATGAAAAATAATAATACAAATATAATGATATATGATAAAGAAAATTCAAATAATCCATACAATATTCCTGTAAATAGAGGTAGAGAGGCAAGCGTATATTTGAAATACATTATAGATCATTTTGAATGTTTATCTGAATATACCTTTTTTATACATGATGAAGAATATTCGTGGCATCATGAAGGTAGTATAATTGATAGATTTAAAGAAGCAATAGATTCAAAAGAATTATATTACAATATCAATAATTTTATTTTACAAGATTTCAATGAAAATAATACAGAAAGTGAGAAAGAAAGACTTGAATGGTATGAAAAATATATAGAAAACTATATCCCATATAATTTATTACCTAAAAAAAATTGGGTAAATGGTGAACATAAAGGATGTGCTCAGTTTTTAGTTCATAAAAGTTTAATAATAAATTTTCCAAAAAAATTTTACGAAGATTTATATGAATGGGTAATAAATTTTCGTGATAGTTGGTTAGCAGGAATATTTTTAGAATTTAGTTGGCATTTATTTTGGGATATATATCCAAAACATATAAAACCTTTATTAGTTGAAAATTGTAAAAATGTGTGAAATATAATGTTATAATATATAAATGTGTGATAGAGAAATTGCTTTAATTAATTTATTAAATAAATGTTCTGAAAAATATGAAGATGAAAATGTTAAAAGTATTAAATTAAATTATCAAGATAGGGGAGATAATAATAACAATGGAAAGACATATGTTATGTGTTACAATAAAAATAATCCTGAGTTTGAAAAATTATGCGGCCCTTGTTTTTCTTTTTTTCATTGGAATGAAGCATGCATAAAATCTTTCGAAGATACAAAAAATGAAATAATAAAAATGTCTAACAACAACCCTATAATAGATAAGGTTGGCTGGATTGGAAATATACATTCACCGGATGATACTGTTCCAGAGCATTACACAAGACCATTATTAAAAAAAATAGCCGATGAAAATAAAGAACTATTTGATGTTTTCCATAATCACGTATTTTATAATAAAAATGAAAAATATTTATCAATACCTGGTTTAGTAGAAAAATATAAATATTTAATTGATATTGGAGGAAATGGGTTATCTTGTAGACTTAAATATTTACTATTTTCAAAAAGACCACTTTTGATGGTTGATAGAAATTATATTGAATATTATCATAATGATTTAATTCCATACAAACATTATATTCCAGTCAAAATGGATTTATCTGATTTATTAGAACAAGTTGAATGGATGAGAAATAATTATGAAAAAAGTTTGGAAATTGCAAATAACGCATTTGAGTTTGCCATAAATAATTTTACAATGGATAAATTATTAGAACGAATTTATTATGTTTACACCAACACAAAATAAAATTATAAAGTTAAATTATTTCTCAATTCAATTTGTTTTTTTAAATTTTTAATAGGATGATATAAAAAATCTGGATTTATATTATCTGGTATAATATCATCAAATGAAAATATAATATTAGATAGTTCTATTGGATTATCAATTATTAGATTATTTTGAAGTGCTATTGTATTAAATAAAAGTTCATCAAACAATAAACATCTATTTATCTTAACAAATTCTGATATACATTTTAATAAATTCTTAGAAACTCTTACAGCAGAAATCATTGAATGTGCCCAAGGATATGCTATTTTATTTTCATTACGATACCAATGTTGCCAATAAATACAATTATTATCGTTTTCTGATTTTTTTATATCATTAAAACTAGATAATAAATCGCTATTTTTGTATTTTTCATCTATTTTTATTATTGTTTCTTTATTAGGAATAAACACATCTTCTTCTAAAAACCAAATATAATCGTATTTTTTATTTATTTTACAAAAATAATAAAGTGCTTTATCTCTTGAACACGCTCTATCAATACAATAAACTACACTACCAAAAAAATGGTTATCTTTACATTCTTTTTCATCGCAATTAATAATTTGAATTTTTGATATATCAAAATCTGAAATTGTTCCATTATTTTTATCTATACAAATAAATACATCATAATTTTCATTTTTTAAAGTTTCTGCAAATGTAAATGTTTCAATATTTGAATTTGTAGATAAAATGCATATTGCATTTTTATTATTTTCATTTGAATTTTCATATGACATTATTAGATAAATTTATATTAATCTTTAAATTAATATTTTTTTCTATTTAGTATATAATGTCTTTAGAAGAAGAAATTGTTTATTATATTACAATTTCAACTAAACCTAATAATGTACTTAACGTTTTAGTTAAGAATATTGAAAATAAAGGTGAAACAATTGAAATATTAGGACAAAAAAACACCCCATATAAAATAGGACAAGATGTTGAAGGTGGTCGCCGATTAAAATTAAAATTAGATGAAGTATATAATTTTATCAATAGACCTTATTTAAATCCAAATGATATTATTCTTTTTACAGATGCATATGATGTATATTATTCTGGAAATAAAAAAACAGTATTAGAAAGATTTAAAAAAATGAACAAACCTGTAATTTTTGGCGCAGAAATGTGTTGTTATCCAGATGATAATAAAAAATTTTTTTATCCACAAATACAAAGCAGATTTCCTTATTTAAATAGTGGACTTTTTATTGGGAGGGTTGAAGCATTAAGAGAATGTATGAAAGATTATGATAGTGAATTGATTGAAGATAATTGCAATGATCAATTATGGTGGACAAATAAATTTTTAGAAAGACAAGATTTAATTGAATTAGATTATTATAATAATTTATTTTTGAATTGTGTATGGTTGAATGCAAATGAACTTCATATTAATGAAAACGAAGACACAGTTGTATTTAATAATGCGACACCACAATTTATACACGGAAATGGACCAAGTAAAAACCTACTTCTTCCACTATTAGAATATTTTAGTAATAAGTATATGAATAATATTAATATTAATGAATGGTGGAATTAATGTAATATGTATATCTAATACAATTATATTAGTATTATTCTTACTACTTGTAACATTTATAATTATAAATAATTTAGTTATTTAATAATAATTAAATAATTAGATAAATTAAAATGTATATACATCTTAATTTATTAGGACCTTATAATTCTGGAACAAACATAATTAATAATCTTTTAATTAAATCTTTCAATGATGAAATTAAATATGAAGGTACAATTCATATATGGAAACATTCTATAAATTTAAAAGATATTGAAAAATCTATAAAAAATAATAAAGATACTTTATTTGTTGTAGTTTATAGACCATTATACTCTTGGTTTAAAAGTATGGAAAAAGAAAAATATGATATTATTTGGGATAAAAAAATAGATTCAGAGATTACATTTTCAAAGATAAAATTTAAAAATATAATTGAACTTTACGAAGAATACTATAGAATGTATAAATATTTAATTGAAACATATGAAAATGTTATTTGTTTAGAATATTATAAAATTTGTGATATTAACATATCATATAACTATATTACACAAAAAGTAAAACCATTTAATATAGATTTACTTGACACGGATTCATACAATAAAATTTTAAACACTAGATCAAAAAAACACGGATATCCAGTAAATAATTCACAAGAAGCACTAGACAAGAAAAAAATATTAGATGAAGAACAACAAGAAGATTTTCCAATCAATTATGATATTGTAAATTTTTATGAAGAAGAAATCTAAAATCAATTATACTAAGTGGTGGTTTTTTGTGCAAGAGTAGCTATACTTGTAAAATCGTAAGTATCTAATTTATTTGCTTGTACATTTAAAAAAATACTATTATTTGAATCATTAATTTGATATGCATTATAACAACCTGTTCCTGTGGCTGTTGCTACTGCGTAATAACCACTATAAATTGTTTGACAATTGGTTGTATTATAAGAAACATTACCATCTTGTAGAAGTACATAATTTGTTTCACCATTCCATATTTGATCTATATTTAATGATACATCAGTGTAATGAGCTGAACCACCTGAAGTATCTGTGAATGTTGGAAAGAGCGTTAATGATGGATTACCATTTTGATATCTATATGCAAAAGCTATACTTGACCATATAGTTATACCAGCAACCATTCCTGAATCATTCAATGAATGTAAAAAATCACCCCATCTTGATATTGTTCCTCCGGATCCAGGATATAACCCAACATTACCTTCTGTAAATAATATTTTAAAATCAATCGGCGGATTTGCAGTTGGTTGATACAATCTACTTTGTAATGTATTAATCCATTGATTCCAAGATGCATCATAAAAATTAGCGTCAGATAATCCAGATTGAGTTCCAGAATAATCCGAATCACAATATTGATGTACTGAAAAGTATACACCAGAATCTGCTGAATTATAATATCCATTATTAGATAAATCAGTTAATAAATTTTCAAAACCTGTTTCTCCATAACTAGTGCTATCAACAGTATACCAATGTAATCCAGAATAACAATTATATGAAGAAATAAGAATTTTGTGTTTTGATAATTTTAAGTTTGATTCTGCAGTTCTAATTGCATTTATTGTATTTATAGTTAATTTACTCCATTGTGCTCCGGACAAATTTACATAATTTGCATTATATGGCTCATTATGTAGTTCTAAATAACATAAGTTTGGATCAAAACTATAAGTACTAATACCACCATAATTATAAGAAGGATCAGAATAATATATTCCCGGATAAGGAATATCATTGGTGCTATTTGTTCCACTGCCAAAAATTTGGCCTGCATAATTATAAGCATTAAAACTAGTGCTATTAAATTGCTTAAATGCTTGATACCAATTTTCTTGAGTCCATATATTATTAATTACTAAAAGCATTGATAACCATAAATAAGTAAATCCTGGATTATAACTATAATTATCTGAAACTCCATTTGGAGTTGGATTTATTGTGTATTGCACGCCATTAATTGAAAAATCATAATATCCTAATATATTACTGTTAACTGCGTGCATATCAATAATAACTGTTATCCCCTTTTGTTGACTATTAAATATAGATAATAATAAATTTCCACTATTATTAAAATTTGATGACTGGGTTGTTGGGTCACTGTAATATTGTACTGTTGGTCCAGTTAAAATTCCTCCTGGTCTAAGATATCTCAGGTCTTGATTATAATCACCAGGATCAATCAAAGGATAATACAGCAATTTGTTCCAAGGTTGAAAAAAAGGGACATTTGAAGAATCACAAATTATTGTTCCTCCTTCTTGACAACTTGCACCATCTGTTGCAGCCAATTGAAATGCAAATGTTGGTGTAAATGGTATACGTAATAATTTTGCATTACTTAAATAAAGGAAGTTAATAATTGCTTTGTATGCACCATTACCAGGAGTATCCATTTTATTTGCAGAACTTAAATAATAATTAAAAACTTGTGGAGAATTATCAAACCCTTGTAAATTAACACCTAATAATACTGGTTGTGGAGTTATTGTAACTTGAATTGGAGTGCAGTATGATGAATCTGTTATATTGAATCTTGTCTGAACAGAAAAATTATAAGTAGAACCATGCACAAAATCATCAGGTATATTTAATACACAGTTGTAAACTCCAGGTGTTGTTGTCAGTGTATAATTTGCAGTAAGATCATACAATAAGCCATTAATATTTAAACTTACATCTACAGTAGTCATTTACAATATAGTATACAAAACATTATTAAAAAAATTATTTATCTAAATAAAGCTATTTTGTATAAAATATGATATAATATTTTATATAAAAATTTTATTAAGTAAATTTAAGTAGTGGTATTCGCTAGGAAATTAAATCCATTAAATGGTGTTGTAATATTCCAATTACAAGTTACTGAATAGTCTGAATTAACTACCGCAGATAAATTTGTTGGTATTTTGGGTCCAATTGGTGTAGGAGTTGGAGTTGGTGTAGGAGTAGGTCCTGGCGTTGGAGTTGGAGTTGGTGTAGGCGTTGGAGTAGGTGTTGGAGTTGGTGTAGGAGTAGGTCCTGGTGTAGGAGTTGGAGTAGGCGTTGGTGTTGGTGTTGGTGTTGGGGTTGGACTTGGAGTAGGTGTTGGCGTTGGAGTTGGTGTTGGAGTAGGCGTAGGAGTTGGTGTAGGAGTTGGTGTTGGTGTAGGTGTTGGAGTTGGTCCAGGTGTTGGAGTAGGAGTTGGTGTTGGTGTAGGTGTTGGTGTTGGTGTAGGAGTTGGAGTTGGTGTAGGAGTTGGTGTTGGTGTTGGTGTTGGTGTAGGAGTTGGAGTTGGTGTAGGAGTTGGTGTTGGTGTTGGTGTAGGCGTTGGTGTAGGCGTTGGTGTAGGCGTTGGTGTTGGAGTTGGTGTTGGAGTTGGTGTAGGCGTTGGTGTTGGAGTTGGTGTTGGAGTTGGTGTAGGCGTTGGTGTAGGCGTTGGTGTTGGAGTTGGTGTTGGTGTAGGAGTTGATGTAGGTGTTGGAGTAGGTCCAGGTGTTGGTGTTGGTGTTGGTGTTGGGCTTGGAGTAGGTGTTGGAGTAGGTGTTGGCGTTGGAGTTGGTGTAGGTGTTGGTGTAGGCGTTGGTCCTGGAGTTGGTGTTGGTGTTGGGGTTGGACTTGGAGTAGGTGTTGGAGTAGGTGTTGGAGTAGGTGTTGGCGTTGGCGTTGGCGTTGGAGTAGGAGTTGGAGTAGGTGTTGGAGTAGGTGTTGGCGTTGGAGTAGGAGTTGGAGTAGGTGTAGGAGTTGGTCCAGGTGTAGGAGTAGGTGTTGGTGTTGGTGTAGGTGTTGGCGTTGGTGTTGGTGTTGGTGTAGGAGTTGGAGTTGGTGTAGGTGTTGGGGTTGGTCCAGGTGTTGGAGTTGGAGTTGGTGTTGGAGTAGGTGTAGGAGTTGGCGTTGGAGTTGGAGATGGAGTTGGGGTTGGTGTAGGCGTTGGAGTTGGTGTTGGTGTAGGAGTTGGTGTTGGAGTAGGAGTTGGAGTAGGTGTAGGTCCTGGTGTTGGACTAGGTGTTGGTGTAGGAGTTGGTGTTGGAGTTGGTCCTGGTGTAGGACTAGGTGTTGGTGTTGGAGTTGGAGTTGGTGTAGGTCCTGGTGTTGGCGTTGGCCCTGGCGTTGGTGTAGGAGTAGGTGTTGGTCCAGGTGTTGGTGTTGGCCCTGGTGGTTTTACAGGAGGTATTACATATGGTGTTGGTGGAAGTTTTGAACTACCATATTTATTTGTTGCTGAAATATTAAAAAAATGTGGAACACTAGTATCAATATTATGAATAGTAAAAGTGTATGTATTTTTAACACCATTTGTATTTATAAGAGTTGCATAACCAGCATCTATTCCATTTACTTTTATAGGTACATTCATATATTATTTTACTTATTTTAATTATTTGTAATAACTTATACGATATTAATATTAAAAAATAATATTGGACTTCCTCCAGCAGATTCTTGAGTCCAAACAAATTGAATTGTATCATCAATATTTGCGACAACATTATTTACTATTGGTGGTGGTGGTGCTGTTGCTAAATAATTAGAATTTCCACATTTATAACTATAACAAGTAGATGCGTGATTTATCATTGCACGGCGATTAGAAATATTAGTAGCTCCAACACCAGACCCAGGAATATATTTATTATCTAATTCTTGAGGCTTATTAGATATTGAATTATTTGCAATACGTTTTACACCAGCACCCCCATTTTTTTTATATTGAAAACCATCTTTCCCATAATAATAGTTTCCATATGGCATATAATAATTAAAATATTAAAATATTTAATATTAAATATTAAAATATTTAATATTAATGGAAAATAAAAAAGTTGCTATAATTTTTTTTGGATTAACGAGAAGTTTAAAAAAAACAATTAACTCTATAAAAGAAAACTTATTTGGTCCTTTGGATAAAGGTTTAATAAATTATGATATTTTCATACATACTTATAAAATTAATGGGGCTTATCATAATATATGGTCACACGAACATACTGATAATTATATTAATGAAGATGTTGAAGGTTTATTAAATCCAAAATTTTATATATTTGATAATCAAGATGATGTAATAAATTCTATAAATTTTGATGATTATTATTCAAAATTAGGTGACTGGGGTGGATTCGGATTTTTCCCTGAGGATACTATAAAATATTTAATTAGAAATATGTGCTTAGGTTTATATTCAAAGAAAAAAATAGTTTCGCTTTTTGAAAATTACAAAGATGAATATGATTATGCTATAATAATAAGACCAGAATTGTTACTTAAAAATGAAATAGACATAAATTATTTTAATGAAATAAATGATAATAATATTATAATTCCACAAAAAGACCCATATATAGGATGTAATGACAGATTTTGTATTGGAAAAATAGATACTATATTGTATTATGGAAAATTATTTGATGATTTGAAGAGTTATTCTCAAGAAAAAAGTGTAGTTTCTGAATTGTATTTGTTAGATAAATTAAATGAAAAAAAAATAAATATAATTAAAAAAAATATAGATTATGATACAATACGAATGTAATAATAATTTATTCTGGTTTTTGTAATACATATAAATATTGATATTCATAACCAGACCTAATTAAATCTATCTTTCCTAATACAATAAATCCTGCATCTTTGGCTTCTGATATTATTACACTTTCTGGTTCCATATAAAATTTGTGTTCTTGTTTTCTGAAAACTTTTCCTGTCTTTTTATTTTTGAACTTCTCAATAAACTTCGCGCTATTATTTTTTTTATCATATTCAAAATTCGCATTATATTTGAATTTATCAAATACAACTGAACTAGTAGTTATACGTTCTTTTGCATAACGTTGTGGAGTCAACATTAATAATGGATTTGCAGGAGGTAAAATAGGGTCAAACTCGTCACGGTCAACAACGTGAACAACAAGATAGCCACCTGGCATAAGCCATTTAATAGAATTATTGAAAAATAACATTTTATCTTTAAAATAATATAATGTAAAATACATACAAATAATATGAGTAAAACTACTTGGTTGAAATTCCATTGCATTTAAAGCATCTCCCTGAACAAAATCAAAATCTGGATAGTTTTCCTTGGCCTTTTTAATCATTGCTTGAGAATTATCAAGACCAACCGTTTTATATCCGGCACGATTCAATGATGCTACGTGATTACCTGTTCCACAACCAACATCTAATATTATGCTTTCACTTGTAGGTTTTGTTTGATTGATTATTTCTCCGATTTCATATTCATTTTTGACATCATTGAATACTAAATGGTCATATATATTTGCGTAGAAATCGTCATATAGTTCTGGTCCTTCTTTGAATTCAAAGGTTTTAGAATCTTCAAATCCTTCTCTCCCTTGATTTTTGTGTTGATTGAATAAAATTACAAAGAGAAGCATAATCACGATAATAACAAGTGCTTTTCCACAAGTAGTTAATTTATTATAGAGATTTGTAATAAACCGAATAGGTTTCATAATTGTTTTCATATATATGTTGTTCTTATTATTTTTTTGTATATTTTTTTAATATATGTCTGATTCTGAAATAAATGATATACGAGAAAATAGAGATTTCAAAGGTGTAACCTTTTCCGAATTCAAAAAATCTGATGCTAAAAAAGAATTACTAAATAATTTAATTAAATCAAAGATAGAACCTGCGTGTTATTGGAGTGCCGAATTCATATGTGCTGGTCATTTCAGCGATTTATGGGAAATTATTTTGATGTTTTATAGTAAATACATACATCTAGGCAATCCTAAATTAGCTATTTATTTAGAAATGCGAATCCAGAATTTCAAAGAAATAATCTCAAATGGTTATAGTGGTCACGAAATTAAATTGCGAAATAGTGATAAAATCCGGCGACTTTTTTGTGAAATAATATGCATAATTTGTTATGCAAAACGCAAACACAGTTTTGATGAGATTAAAGTTAAAAAGGAGGATTTTGAAATGACGCAAATGGCAAACAGACTAAAAGCTCCTAATGTATCTTATGGAGAATCAATAATTATATCCGAGGATCCGAAGGAGTTATTCATATCGGTTAATGAGTTTGCATATAATTTGTCAAAGGATGTCAAAAATACTATTGATGCGTGCTATTGGGTAGAATGGATTCTAGAATACGAAACTATTTGTAAGTTAAAAAAAGAACAATGTAAATGTGGACGCAGAATGAAAATGCCTGTAAATCCAAAGGACCAAATGGATTTGGTTTGGTTAATATGGGATGCCCTTTTGAAGGCATCTGAATCTCAGGGACCATTTATCAAAAAACTAATGCACAGTCTTCTCTCCTTATTCACTTTGAAATACTCAAATGGATGTGGAAAAAGGCGAAGATATATAATTTATTATGCAATTAGTATTCTTACTGAAAATGTTAATCAAAATGAAGAATTATTGAAGGAAAAAGATGCAGTTGGTTCTATCGTAAAAAAAATAAACTCAATTTATAAACAAATAAAAAAGAATGAACACGCTCCAAACACGGATTATCTCTTCAATAACGTCGGAAAATCAAATCTTGATAAAACAATTGATAAATTGGAAAAGATGAATGCATTTGGCGAAAGTTTCATACCAACCATTTAGGATTTTATAATAAATTGATTTAAATTATTATAAAAATTAATAACATTATTTTAGAAAGCAAATAGTATGGACCAAATTCATAGCTCTTGGAATCCTTTATTTGAACATTACACTTTCAATCTGGATGCCTTATATTCAGGTCCCAAGGTTTATCCTCCGAGAGAAAAAGTATTCAGTGTATTTGAAATTGATGTAAGTAAAATTCGTGTAGTTCTTCTTGGACAAGACCCTTATCACGGAGAAAATCAGGCAAACGGATTAAGTTTCTCAGTTCCTGTATGCGAAAGGATACCACCAAGTTTGCGCAATATTTTCAAAGAACTTAGAATTTGCTTTCCAGAAAGAAATTACGAATTTAATAATGGCAATCTTGAACGATGGTCAAAGGAGGAAGGTATCTTTCTTTTGAACTCTTCTCTCACAGTTGAAGAGAGAAAACCAGGAAGTCATATGAAATTATGGGAGGAATTCACAAATGATGTTATTAAGTTTATTAGTGAAAATAATGGTAATTGCGTATTCTTATTTCTAGGAAAATTTGCACAATCAAAACGTGGTTTTGTTTTTGACCCAAAACAGATTGTTTCAGCTCCGCACCCATCCCCTTTATCACGTGGATTTATAGGGTCTAATTGTTTTATAAATGTTGAGAAGGTTTTAGGTGATAATGTGAATTGGAATATTTAATCATTTTATGGACAAGGTTCAGGTTCTCCACCCATATCAATAATTTTTTTATTAGCTCTTGATAAACATACCTTTGTTTGTTTATCATCTGGAACAGAAGCAGGATTTGATTTACCAGTTTTTGAACTAATCCCCCAATACACATCGTAAGAAGGAAGACTTACATCTTCATAAGAAAAAGGACAACTATTTATACAAGGATTACAAGGGTCTTTCAAGAATTTGAATCCAGGAACTTTCAAAATGTCATTATATTCTGTTATTTCAGTTTCATTAAAATACGGCTTATCTGAAGTACATTTAAATGTGTTTGTATCATCAACTTTAATACCATTAAGACTATCAATCATAAACGTTGGTTGTCCTTTATTCTCTTCTGGTTTTGAAGGGTCTATACCATTTACAACGAATGCTCTTCCAAATACAGGTTGAAATAAAAGAAAAGAGCTTGGAGAATTATATAATCCAAATCCACCAGAAATTATTTTTTCATAGTTTTTCTTTTTATCGTCATCTGTTTTATTATTTGGGTCACTATAAACAACTTTTTTAAGATTTGATTTAATATAATCATTTAGAGGCCAAGCTCCAGTTTTTGCAAATATTTTTGCTTCTTCTTCAGTAGACCATTTTTGAAATTGAGAAGGGTCATCAATTATTCCATTAGATTTATCAGGATCTTTTGAGTCCTTAATCTCTTGATATTTTGCTATAACTGCACTTAGAGTTTCTTGAGACCATTTATTATCTTCAGGTAACATTTTAAAATATTTAAATTTTTCCGTTTCGCCACCTTTTGATGTTGAAATTGGTTTCTCACTATCTACAATATCGGTTGTAGATAATCCTTCTCTATTCGGAGTAGTCAAAACAGCAGCAGCAAATATAAATATAGCTAAAATTAATAACCATAATAAAATATCATTCATTTGTTGTTTATTATAAATTTAGATTTTTTATTTTATTTTTTTATAATATAATGAATAAAAATTCAAAAAAATATGTAAATCATAAAGGTAAAACGAGGAAGAATCGCGGTATTCCACAAAAATTTGAACAACAAATTGTGTTAAAATTCATTATTATGTTAAACACTGTCAAATTATATCATTGGAAGACTCATAGTTATGCAACACATAAGGCAACTGATAAATTATATGATGATTTGAATGACCATATTGATAAATTTGTTGAAACTCTTTTGGGAAAGAGTGGTGACCGCGTTAATCTAACAGGTGTAAAGAGTATTCCTCTTAAGGATTATACATCTGTAGAACAATTGAAGAGAGAAGTCAACGATTTCAAAGGTTATTTAGTAAGTTTAAATAATAATCCTGCATTAAAATCAATGTCAAATAGTGACCTATATAATATTCGTGACGAGATTTTAGGAGATATTAATCAATTTTTGTATTTGTTGACATTTAACAAATAAAGATATAAATATTGCGCGAAATATAATAAAAATTTAATATATTTATTTTTATTATAATGAATAATACACCTTCTTCAAATAATTCAGTAGGAACTTCAACTAATAAATCAAGCATAACTTCTTCTATAGGTGATTTTTTTGGTAGTAGTAGTTCAAAAACAGATACTACAAGCAATATATCTACTTCAAGTAGCTCAAATAGTATAGGAGGGTTTTTCAGCAATATAAGTTGGACAAGTTGGATTGTAATAATTCTTATTTTAGCATTCCTCGGATTAAACATTTTCGTTTATTTAGCAAAAGGCACCCAAGTCTTTGCAGAATTATCTGCTTATTTAGCATCTATTATTGGTACAGGTGCAGCAGAGACTACTAAACAAGTAACGAATGTAACTGCTACCGGAACAAAAGCAGCGACTGATATTGCTGCTGGAACTGTGAACACTACTGTTGATGTTGCTCAGGATACAGCATCACAAATTAAAAATGCGAATTATACGGAACAGCAACAATTGAACTCCAGTTTAAATAACGCAAAAACAGAACAAAAAACTATAGAACAAGAAAAAGAATCTGGATATAGTGCAGATGAAGCGACATCAAGTATCCAATCAAGTAAATCTACAAGTAAAGCAGGCTGGTGTTATATTGGAGAAGACCGCGGATTTCGTAGTTGTATTCAAGTAGGAGTTAATGATCAATGTATGTCAGGTGATATTTTCCCAAGCCAAGAAATATGTATGAACCCTACTTTGAGACCTTAAAATATTACACCTTTTTATATTTAAACTTCATATTGTATAGAAACAATATTTGAAGGGTCAGAATCAGAAGCGGTACTATGTGCTATTAAATAAAATTCTAGATTTGTATACAACGGTAAGTTTGTTACAGTAGCACTTCTTAAATTGTATGGTATTTCTTGAATAACTACGCCATTTTGAAATAAAATGAAACTTGTAATTGGAATACTATCACAATAAATAAATTCCCAAGATAATACTATTGTCGGATTACTATTTGCAGTAGTTGATGATTCTATTGATAATACTGGTGTGCTAGGTTTAACTGCAGTAACAAATAATTTATAGTTTTCAGGCCACTTGTCTCCTGATGTTCCGTAATTCAAACGTTGGCGAGGATAATATGTTGGAAAACCTTCATTAAAACACAATATCTGTGGTTGTCCAGGAACATCAGATGTAGTTGTTGATGAACATTCTAATACACCAGTAAGATTTTTTGTTTGACCTGTGCATAAATTTTCAATAACACTGCAAATAAGACTTCCACCATCAGGAATTAAAACAGTAGGAAGAGGAGAAGGAGGAGGGATATATGGAGGCATTACAATAGGTGTTCCAGGTTCAACAGGGGGCACAATTGGGGGCGGAGGTTCTATTGGTGTAGTGGGTGTTACTGTTACAGGTAATACAATATATTGTGGTCTTGGAGGAAGGGCTGGACATAAAGTCGCATTGTTACTAATTTGACCACCATTTTCAGGAGTTGTTCCATAATTAACACGTTTCAAACTCTGTGTATTTGGGTTACTATATGTTTCAGATTGACTAGCCCAAGTAGTAGTTCTATTTGTCCACATTCCACGAGCAATTTGTGAATATCTTTGTTGTTTTGTCAAATTAGAACTATTTGCTTTATATTGAAGAATATTACCCTTTTTGTATAATTCATAACGATATGCAAACTCAGCTGTAGTCATTGATTCATTGAAAAATGGAACAAATATTTTTTTTTTAGGATCAATATTTAGGTTGTTTGTTAGATATGCACAAGAATTCTCAAAACGATTCCACGCTCTTGGTGGTCTTGGTAAATAATTGTATCCATTATTTGACATATATTAATCATTCATAAAAATATATGTCAATAAATATTTAATTATAGTATTGTGCTTTGTAAGAGTTATAATGAGATGGTGGAGGAGGAACATAATAACTATTATGATAACCAGGGTTTTTATAAACAATTGTAGTTGTTTCTGTAGTTTGAACTGGTTTAGCTGTGACAAATGTAACATTGCGTATGATAAGAATTAAAAAGAGCACAATTACTCCAATCATAATAATTTTCTTTTGTTCCATATAGAATATGATTGGAAAATAAATTATTGACCACCATAAAAGAACCATCTGAGTGACAAATAACTTGAATTGTCAGAGTTCAATGAATCAGTTCCAGTCATTTTTCTGTTTGGTCCATTATTAACAATCTTCTGAATTTGATTTGTTCCTAAAGCATAATTATAATACCATAAATTTGAAATGTATCCTGAAAATCCTCCATTCGCTCCAACATAAACATCACCATAATTCTGTTTAGGAACCCCTATTAGTTTAGTGCTCTTTGTAATTGTTCCATTAATATAAACATCTAAAGTTGTATTTTTACAACGAATCATTATATTTACCCATTTGTTCAATGGAATATCAGGTATTTTTATTTCCTGATTTATTACATCAAAAGTATTCATTACAACAGTAAGTTCATTAGAATTTGGAGAAAGATATAAACCTGGTGCATTATTTGGGAAGTTTAATCCAAGTTCTTGGGAATTAGTGAAATCGTTATTACCTTTGTGGAAAATATGGCGGTATTTGCCTGCGTTATATGTTAAATCATCAATAAATATCCAAACAGACCAGGTGAATTCAATACCATCAGGTGTGTTTGTAGAACGAGTTACAGTTTTTGCACCTTCAGAATTAGGGTCTTGAGGTATAACCATCATTTGCTTTGCATCAACCATACCATCAATTAAATGAGGAGATCCTGATGGTGTTCCTAACCAAACTATAAATGTTATAGAAAATTGCAATACTATAACAAATACAAATATTGCCAATAAAAGAAAAGAAATCTTTGCAACTAAACTATTTGAATTCATAAAATCGCTAAAACCTCCACTACTACCACTTGTTCCAGAACTAAAACTAGACCCCATACCATTTCTAGATGTTCCAAACATTCCCCCTGCATTATTTTGTGATCCAAACATTCCTCCTGTATTATTTTGTGAACTAAACATATATATATATTATAAGAAAAAGGTTATTGGTTAAATTGTGAAACTGTTATTTTCAGTTCCATTTTCCATAAATGATACCTTAATCTGATATTTTCCAAATATGCTAGACAACCAGCTTTCTCCGTATCCCTTTTTATAAATATTCCAGGCTCCTTGGGGGTCCATTGCATAAGGATAATATTGGAATTTTGCAGTCCAACCAGCAAAGCCACCCTTAGGTGTAACAAATACATTTGCATCTTGATTAATTTTTGCGGTTCCTGGTAATACACAAGTTTTTACTAATTTACCGTCAATATACACATCTAATGTTTTTCCATAAACACTAATTAATAAGTTTACCCATTTTTGAATAGGAATATTTGCAACATTGCAAGTATGTATTACAGCACCTGTTGGCGTTTTGATATCATCAGATGCCATATCTGTATCAGAACCAGGAAAAACAGCCAAAGATATATTAATATTATTTTGAATAGGCCCTAAAGCAACTAACGGACAAGGGTCTAAACCACTGACTCCAGTAGCTTCCCCAGATTGAACAGCAGTAGCCGCAGCCATACGACCAAATACAACCTTAGGTTCTCCATATCTATAATTCCAATCATCAATGTTAAACCAGATTGAATATGTAAAATTACTTTGATTTGTTCCAGTGGTATCGCTTGCAAGACTAGATGCCTCAATAGTTTGCATAGTTGTGCCACTAGTAACTCCTGTTAAGGTATTGACATCATTCACGATATATCTTACAGCAATATATAATAATATAATTATGCATACAATAAGTAATACACTTCCAATATTCATAATATAATATAATGATAGAATTTTTCTAAAATACTATCATTATTTGTTCTAAATAGATTCTAAAAAAATAAAAATATATTTGAAATTTATTCATATTTAATTATATTTATCACCATTTGCGTTAAAATACCATTTTAATGATAAATACCCTGTTTCAGCATTATCTGTATGAAGCAATCCACCTAAATCATTTTGAGTATTTTCATCTCCACTTGTGTCTGTTGCAGAAGGTGGCAAATCTGTCATTATTTCTGAATCGCCTAATATATTTCCTGTTCCTAAACTATCGTCTAAATTTATAATTGTATTATCAGACATTAATACTGGTGGGGTATAATCCTTCACAGAATTATATAAGTAATTTATTTGAAAAATGTTCAACGAATCTTTAAAGTAGTTTACATTACATACTGCACCGTATAATCCTTCATCTTGACCAACAATTAAATTATCATAATTCATATAAGGTATTATACCAATACTAGATTTACTTAATTCGCCATTGTAAAATATATCAAGAGTTCCACCACTGTAATTAAAAATAATATTATTCCATTTTTGTAATAAAACATCGCGCTTTTCATATATAATAATATTGCCATCACTATCAAGGTCTCTTTTAGTAAATTTATTTTCATCCCCTTCTTCGCTTGTTGATGAGTCTGTAATCTTCATAGTTATTCTTAATGTATTTAATGATGCATTATAAGAAACTCTTGGTTTGCCTCCATAATCCAATATTGTTGCATACGTTTCATATGATTTGTTTGTGCTAGTACTTGCACTATCTATGTATACCCAAAAAGAAAGTCCGTATTGATATTTAAATGTCTCATTGCTGCCATTTAACTGTTCATATGATGCTAAACTAGTCATATTTTTAATTTCAATTGGACGATTTACTAATATTATACCCCCTTGTTGAGAGAATCTTTTGGAAAAATATGGATATGTAAAATAAACAACAAAAAGTAATATGCTAATTATCAAAACTATGTAATATGAAAATGGAGTTGGTGCAGCTGCGCTCTTACTTATTGAAGATATTCCAGATTTTATAGTAGATGTTATACTAGATGCAACACTTGCAGCGCCTGATGCAGCACCGGATGCCGCACCTGATGCAGCACCTGATGTTCCCTTTGGAATACTATGCATAATCTTATCAAAAAACGCAACAATAATACAAGGAACATAATAAATTGAATTAAAAATTAATTGAAATAGTGGACTCTCTTTGTAAACGGCAGATTGGACTACTACCTTATAAACAAGAATAGAAATTATAATAAAAATAAATAAATACAACAACCCTATACCAATTGTTGATGTTGACATAATATTTTGATAAAATGACACAAGGTAATAAAGCATAGTAAATGTTAGAGTAATTCCTATAAGAATTGCAAACACTTTTTGAAGAGTTTTGTTATAATACAATAGTTTCTCTTGAATTTCATTTATAACACTTGGGTCGGTTTTTACATTAAAAAATAAACTTTTAATGAATGAAATAAGCCAAAAAATAAAAAATAAGATTAATAAAATAAATACAAATGAACTTTTTACATTTTTATCAGTCATAAAATTATCAGTCATCAATATTGGAAAAACAATTGGCACTATAATCATTAATGATGCCATAAAAAGATAACAAAATGTTATAATGGTAAATATATTTGCAATTCCTAGAATTTTTATCATACCAGAAGATTCCTCTTTGGGTTTATAAGAAGGGTTTTTGGAATTAATGTAATTTCTGTAAAATAAAAACCCAACAATAAAGAATGTTACAACTGCTGCAAGAACTAAAAATGTAATAGAAATTGGGTCTGATGGATATTTCACGTATAAAGAAATTATCGCAACAAGAAGCCCTACATAAACTATTCCTGACATAATTCTTACAACATTATAAAGAAAACTACTTTCAAATGGTGCGGCTTCACCTTTTTCATCTGAAGTTTCACCATCTGGTTTTGTTTTCATTACATTCCGAATATAGAGTGCGGTAAGTGTGAATAATGTAATTATAACTATAGATTCTATCCAAGCGAAACTAGTAATATAACCACCTGGATTTACTGCATACATAATAACCATAAAAATAAACAAAAGTAGAAAAATTAAAACATAATTTATCCTTAAAAAATCAATGTTAAAATCAGTTTTATTTTTTTCTAAATCATTTGTGCCGGTAAATGCTTTGTAAAATAAAAAGAACCCAGCTAATAATAAAATGGGTAAAATTATATGTGCATACTGATCGCTATATTCTTTTGGTAATACGGTAAATAAAAATACCAAAAAACAAATATAAATAGTTAGAAATGAAACATTCTTCAAGTTTTTCATAGATTTTAAAAAATCTGAAACATAATTATAAAAGAAAAAATAAATTATAAAAAATGAAACTATCATAATAATAACAATAGCAACTATAGGCTCACTGCTATTATTTTTTGATGTATAAACTACTATAAGCATCATAATAAAAAGTATAACAGAAATTGCTGTTGAAATTAAATAGGTTTTTTTATCATTACTAGATGAAAAGTTTTTAATTGTTTCAATATATGATTTTGAATTATTATTACCTTCACTTGAACTACTCATATAATATTATAATACAATATTCTTTCAGAAAAACCGTCTAGATATTACATATTTTCAAATGCGGTTTTTTCACCGTGACATTCTCTACATAATGCAACTAAATTATCAACTTCATTTGTTCCGCCATATTCAAGTCTCATTTTATGGTCTACTTCAAACCAAGCTGTAAGTTGTTTTTGACAATGTCCACATTTCCAATTTTGCATTGAAGCTACATATTTTTTCTTAGTTTCACTTACTGAACGTTTTGTACTTTTAGTTCCAGAAGTAAGAAGCCTTTTTTCATAATTTGACATTGCACCAGAGTCTTGATTTAACCCTTGCATAAAACCGCCACCATCAATAGATTGTGAGATCCCATTACCATTAGACCCTGTGAAATCTATAATTGGACTAAGCATATCAAGAGAGGATTTATCTATAGGCATATACTTTACCATATTATTTGCGTGCAAAAGCATAGATTTACATTTTTCAGGATTCTTTTTTATTAATAAGTATAATGATACACCAACTATTCCATAAAATGCCATTTGAATATATTTTTTATAATGACTATACATCTTTGTATATTTTCCTCCATGATAAGCATTATATATTAGAAATCCAGTAATGCCAATAATAAATAATTCTAGTTTCATTATTATATATTATTGAATATTAAATCTAATTGAGTTTAAGGATTTCATTTCCTGTATAAAGAACGAATAAATGTTTTTTTCTTTAATTTCCTAGTTTTGCTTTTGCTTTTTAATCCACTAGCCTCTGATTTCTCTCTTGAACTTGTTTTACCTACTTCTTTTGGTGATGTTTGAGACAAAGCCTTTCTAAAAATTGGATTTAACCCTTCAAGAATATCCAATAATTTTTCTTCATCTATTTCGTGATCGGCTGATTCATATAAAAGAATAATCGCGCTTTTAATACCTTCTATTATTTCTAATTCAGTTTTACTTATATTGATACGTTTGTTAAGCATTTCAACTATAGAAATATAAGATATTGTAAACCCCCACACATCAATGTTCTTTAATAATATTTTTAAATAACCAATTTTATCAAAATCCCCATCACGCGTAAATTTTATTAATACTTTTGTTATATATTCAAAAATAAAATGAAATGTATAGTTAAATTCTATTAATTGGTCCTTAAACTCTTCATCAATATCACCAATATCATTTTCAAATAAAATTTTTACAATACTATTTATTGATTTCAAATGTCCAGGTCCTCTTTCTTCTATCCATTTAAAAACAAAATCAATAACAAATTCGCGAGTCATAAAATATGATGGTGCATTATTTTCAGTTAGAAACACTCTATACGAAGTTTCAAACATATCATTAAAAAGTATATTTGAGAATGGAACATTGTATTGAAATGGGCGTCGTTTTAAAATATTTGGTACAGTTGTTTCATCATCATATTTACAAGATAATCCCCAGTCTATAACTCTTGTATTCATTTCATCATCAACTATAATGTTAGAATCTTTCAAATCACAATGATATATATGTTGTTCATCATTCATCGGAATAACTCCTCTTTTAAAAAGTTCAATAAGTTTATTATTTAAATCAATCATTTTTTCATAATCAATTATTTCTTGTGAAAAATTTTCTTCAATAATTCTACCAACATCTAATCCTCCGTATGGCATATTTACAGTCATTAGACTTCTTAGATTTCTCTCTTCGTTTATTGTGCTTTGTTTTATTTTTTTCTTTGTAAGTGATTTGCATTTTTCATCAAAGTCCTCAAGGTCTTCATCATCCAATCTATCTGGTTTGCAAGTTGTTATATCATATACTAAAAAATATTTTTCATAGTCAGGTATTTTTTTTAAATAAGGTAGAAATTTTACAATATCATCATATTCTGTTTTCGCATTTTTTTTTAACATAAGCTTACTGATTTGATTTGGGATTCTTTCCTTTCCCTTGCATTTCAATGCCGGTTTGAATACGCAACCATATCCTCCTGATTCTATTACACGTCCACCTACCTTTTTACTTGATTTATTTTTATTTTTTTTGGTTTTCATCCTATATAACTATTAGATTATTTATTATAAAAGTAATAAATTCCAAAAACAATGCATAATATAATAAATAAATAAATCAATTTTGCACGAACTTTGTAATATTCACGCATTTTTACATCCTTTGGTTTATAAGATTCATAATAATCGGCATAAAATTTTTCTAAAGTTATTTTTGGCTTTTCTAATTTCTCATTTATTTTATTATGTATGAAATGCATCCACCTAATAAATGCATCTCGTGAATCTAAATATGGAGATACTGGATAATTATTTAATAATTTACTAAAATCACCTGCAATGCTTTCTATAGGAATAAACATCGGTATGTTTTGAACGAAGTCATAATATTTTTTCTTTGTCATTGTATTTGGACGATGTGGATAAGTCATTGCTACAGTGTGTAAAAAAAACCAATAATGCGGACCCCAAACAGTTGAATCCAAATTAAATTTTTGCATTAATACATTAAACGAAAAGAAAAATATAATAACATTATCGCATAATAACTTTTAGACATTTTCTCATTTAAAACGCCGAATTAATTTTATATAAAATAAAATAAATATATATTTTTATATAAAATAAAATAAATATATATTTTTATTATTTTATAATGAATACTTTAAAAAATATTTCAAGTGAAATCATAAGGCAAAATTGGTTAAATTATAAAGATGTAATTTATAATTCACCTTGTTATGAATTATTATGGGATAGTTTGGAAAGTAAATTTGAAATTGATAAAAATGATATGTATTTAACTATATTAAAAAATTTTATAAATAATGAAGAAAATAATCATAAAAAACCATTATTTGATAGGATACATATAAAACAAATAAATAATGAAACGCTTGTTTTGAAAGGATTATATGAAGAAGAAAGAAAACATATCCATTTATTATGTGATAAAATTGGATTACATCATGAAAGCAAATCACATCCTAAACAGAAAAATAATACATTTATATTTATTTATAAACCAAACATATGGTTATGGGAATATACTGAAAAAAATCCATATTCAGAAAGTGAAGAATATTACGAAAAACGAAAAATAATAAAAAAAATAAAAAAACAATTATGCCGAAGAATTTGGTGTACATGTGATGAAAAATGTTGGCAAATTGGAATCAAATTGCATTTTTGTAGGATTTTTGTGTTGTTATGTCTGCGTGTTTTTAAATGTAAAAAGGTGTAAATGATAAAAGGAGCCAAATAATTATATAGTAAACAAAAAATACTTAAATATATTATTTTGTTAGTAAATACAATTACAATGGTTAGAAATTCATATTTTAGAAAAGGTCTCTTTTTCGGAACTTTATTTGGTAGTTCATTTACATTTTTTGTTTTAAAAATAAATTATCTGTTAATTTCAAAAAATAATAATTATATGAAAAGTCCATATTATAAAATAGATGATAATGAGAGGTTTGAATGATAAAATAAAAAATTGAAATTTATTTTAACTTATATTTCATAAGTATTGTAATCAAAATGAGAGTTAATGAAAAACGCAATTTAAGGAATCGCATATACATAAAAAGAACAGAATTTCGCAAATTCATTCAGGATTCTCCGAGAGAAATTAGAGACCAAATATTAGCTTATTTTCCGATTCCTGAAGAAATTCTAAATGAACGAGATAAACTCTTTCTAGATAAGATTATCCCAGTTTTGAAAGAGATGGATCACAAAAATGCTTATGAAATCTGCACAAAAGGACCATTCTCTAAGACAATTAGTAACTTCACGAAGGAATTTATTGAAACATATTACAAGTATAAAAAATTTGACAGTTTTCCATTTATTCCAAGTTATGAAGGCGATAGTTATGACTATTGGATAAATCATTCCGAAGAATATTACAAATTATTTGGAGTCAACGATTTTAACCGCAGACAAATTGTTGGAACTATAGTTGAAATATTGAAAAAATCAAAAAAGGATGAATCTAAAATATTCAGAAAACAACTTTTAGCTGTTAAATTTCAATTGTCTAAATAATTTCAATTATAAAATTTGTAATAAATAAAAAATAAACTTGTATTAAAGTAGAAAATTGATTTAAACATTTTTTTATAAAAGAAATAAGTAACTTCATATGAATAAAAATAATAATATGTGTAATAATTGTGGAAAAACTGGACATTTATTTCATCAATGTAAGTTGCCTATTACAAGTTATGGTATTATATTGTTCAGAACAAGTAGCAAGGGTCTACAATATTTAATGATTCGTCGCAAGGATAGTTTTGGCTTTATTGATTTTATACGAGGTAAATATTTATGCAATAATACTTCACAACTTCAAAAATGTATTGATGAAATGTCATTGAAAGAGAAAGATAATATATTAACCGAATCATTTGAAAATTTATGGAAGTCGTTATGGGGTGATAATAGTAATCTTCAATATCGCAATGAAGAAACAATATCTTCCAAAAAATTTGATGTTATTAAAAATGGAATTTATATAAATGATAATAAAATAACATTAGAAGATATTATTAAAAACAGCGATACACAATGGTCTGAAACTGAGTGGGAGTTTCCAAAAGGACGGAGAAATTTTCAAGAAAAAGATATTGAATGTGCAGTTAGAGAATTTGAGGAAGAAACTGGATATTCAAGTAAAAATATTACTATAGTTGATAATTTGTTACCATTTGAAGAAATATTCATTGGTTCAAATCATAAATCTTACAAACATAAATATTTTTTGGCTTATATGAAGGAAACGATTGATTCGTTAAACAATTTTCAAAAAACAGAGGTGAGTAAGTTAGAATGGAAAACTATTTCCGAATGTTTAGATGCAATCAGACCATATCATTTAGAGAAGAAAAAAATAATCAGTAAGATTGATAATATTTTGAAAGATTATAGATTTTATTAAATAATAAATAATAAATAAATCATACTATAATATAAGTATAATATAGTATGTTGAAGCCATTAAAACCCAATAAAACCAATAAAACCAAATTAGTAATTGTAGATGAGGAACCTAAATCTGATGCTGAAATTGTGAAAAAATCCCTCATTGACAACAATTGTGATAAAATAGGAAATCTTTATAGTTCTGATTCAGAATGCAATAAATTTTTATTAAGAAAAGAATTTTTAGAGAGACAAGAACTAGCAAAAGAACCTGAAGCTGACCCATACTTGTACCCTAATTTAAACGACCCATTGTTTAATGTTAAAATCGCGGAAAAATCTGAGTTTGCTGATAATAAATTTGACGGAAAAATATATGAAGACGTTAAGGCACGCGCAGAAGAATTGGCTAATGCGGATTTTGAACTCTCTCCGAATCAAACATTTGTTCGCAATTTTTTATCGTTTCAAACACCTTACAATAGTTTGCTATTGTATGGAGAATTAGGGTCTGGAAAATGTCACGCAATAAATACACCTATTATTATGTATGATGGTTCTATTAAAATGGTTCAAGATATACAAATTGGAGATTTACTTATGGGTGATGATTCAACGCCAAGAACAGTCACTTCTTTAGCAAGGGGGAAAGATAAAATGTATAACATTATACCTGTAAAAGGTGATAAGTACACTGTAAATGAAGAACATATATTGTGTTTAAAGGCGTCCGGATTTCCAAAATTATGTCATAATCATTATAATTCTCACTTCAATTTCAACGTTCAATGGCTTGAAAATAATAAGTTCAAAACACGAAATTTTTCATATAATAAAAATGATGAAGATTCAAGAAAAAAGACGGAAGAATGTGCAACTTTATTTTTTGAAGAAATCAAAAAAAATGAAAATACTTGTGATAATGTTTTTGAAATTTCTGTAAAGGATTACTTGAAATTGTCTAAAAAATATAAGGCGTTTTTGAAAGGATACAAGGCACCAGTTGACTTTGAAGAAAAATCTCTTCCGATTGATCCTTATATGATTGGTTATTGGCTAGGATATGGTTCAAAAAGAGATGCAGTAATTACTAGTCAAGACTCTAGCGTTTTGAAATATTTTAATATAAATTTAAAAGAATATGGGTTGACGCTAAATTTTAGAAGTAATTATGATTATGGTATATCTGGAAATGGAAAACTTGGGAATAATAAATTTTTAAATACGTTGAAGGAATTGAATATGGTTAATAATAAACACATCCCAATGATTTATAAATGTAATTCAAGAGAGAACAGATTAAAACTTCTTGCTGGATTAATTGATAGCGATGGACACTTGGGAAATGACGCGTGTGGTTTTGAATTTACACAAAAAAATGAAGTATTGATGGATGATGTAATATTTCTTGCTCGTAGTTTGGGATTTTCGTGTTATAAAAGTATAAAAAAAACTACTTGGACATATAAAGGCGTTAAAAAATATGGGTTTGCTTATAGAACTAATATAAATGGAGAAGGTGTTGAAGAAATACCTACTATTATTCCTAGAAAACGTGCAAATTCAAGGAAACAAATTAAAAATGTCCTTGTAACTGGTATTAACGTTGAATATGTTAATTATGATGATTATTATGGTTTTACATTAGATGGAAATTGTCGCTATTTAATGGGAGATTTTACTGTTACACATAATACATGCTCTGCAATTGGTGTTGCTGAAGAGATGAGAGATTATTTGAAGCAGATGGGAATAAATAAAAGAACTATTATTGTTGCTTCTCCTAATGTTCAAGACAATTTTCGTCGTGGATTTTTTGATGACAGAAAACTTAAATTAGTTGATGGACTTTGGAATATTCGTGATTGCACTGGTAATAAATTTTTGAAGGAAATAAATCCAATGAATATGAAAGGCATTCCGAAGGATAAAATAATTACACAAATAAATGCTATTATCAATGCGTCATACATATTTTTAGGTTATGTTGAATTCGCAAACTATATTAATAAGGTTGAAAGCGGTAAACCAAAGGGAATTAAACAGGTAAAAAGAGTAAAAGGAGATAAACATTTTTATGGTGAATACAAAACACAAGATGACCTTGTCCGTCAACAACATCGTAATCTACGCAATGAATTTAATGGTCGACTTGTTATTATTGATGAAATTCATAATATTCGTATTTCTGGGGATACTAGCATCAAACTAGTTGCTGATAGTTTAATGTCACTTGTTAAAGCTACACAAGACTTACGTATATTACTATTATCAGCAACACCAATGTATAATGATTATAAGGAAATAGTATGGTTATTGAATTTAATGAATGCAAATGATAAAAGAGGTCTTGTTGAAATAAAAGATATTTTTGAAAAGGATGGAGAATTCAAGAAAAATAGTCTTGGAGAAGAAGTTGGAAAAGAATTATTAATACAAAAGGCTACAGGATACGTGTCATTTGTAAAGGGTAATAATCCATATACATTCCCATTTAAGATATTTCCACAAATTTTCTCTCCTGAACATACTTTTAGAGATCATAAATATCCCATCTATCAGATGAATGGTAAAATGATTTCTGAAGAAGATAAATTGAAATTTTTAGACATATATTTGACAAAAATAGGACCTTATCAAGAACTAGGATATAAATTTATTATTGATAATTTGAAACATAAGAAAATCTCAATTACGACCAATAAAGGAGTTGTTAAAGATATGCCTAGTTTTGAAAATATGGACTCGTTTGGATATGTATTAATGACAATGCCATTGGAATCTCTTATTATGGTATATCCGATTGAAGGACTTGAAAATGCAATTGAACAAATAAAAGATGAAACTATATCTGATGCGAGTGTTAGTACTAGTTATTCAGATAATAATCAAAAATCTGAATCAATTGGTTCTATAAAATCTCTTTCTAAGTTAGAAGGTGAAGAAATCAGTAAACCTAAAGAAGATTCTCTTTTTGATGAATATATTCCAAAATCGGCTGGAGAGAATGAAGTAGAACAAGTATCTGAAGCACAAGTATCACCATCATCCGGAGAAGAAGAAGAATCAGAAGTAGAAGAAAAACCACAAGATGTCAAATTAATAAGGAGGTCCAGTAGCGAATCATCTGTTTCATCTGCAGGAGGAGGAAGTTCACCGTCCGAAGAACTAGATAATTATTTTATCAGTCCAAATGATATTGTTGGTAAAAAGGGTCTTGAGAGAATAATGTCCTTTGTTGATAGCAATAGACCTCCTTTAAAAGGTTCATTTGAATATAAACCAAAAACACTTCAAAAATACGGCAGAATTTTCTCAAAAGACGAAATCGGTAAATATAGTTCAAAAATAAAATCAATTTGTGATGCAATTGTAAACTCTGAAGGCATTTCATTAATTTATTCACAATACATTGATGCCGCTTTAGTACCAATGGCACTTGCATTAGAAGAAATTGGATTCTCAAGATTTGGACAAGGTGCAAAATCTCTTTTCAAAACACCTCCTCTTCAAAAATCTACTGGTCTAAAATACTGTATGATTACAGGTGACCCAAGACTCTCTCCAAATAATGATTTTGAAGTAAAATCTATTACAAATGAAGATAATAAGAATGGTGAGAGAATTAAAGTGGTTCTTATATCTCAGGCAGGTACAGAAGGCATTGACTTTAAATTCTTAAGACAGGTTCACATTCTTGAGCCTTGGTATAATATGAGTAGATTGGAACAAATCATTGGCAGAGCAGTTCGTAATTTTAGTCATAAGAGTCTACCATTTGAAAAACGAAATGTGCAAATATTTATGTATGGCACGCTTCTAGAAAATGAAGAAGAAGAAGCTGCTGATTTGTATGTTTATCGTGTTGCTGAATACAAGGCTGTTCAAATTGGAAAAGTTAGCAGGGTGTTAAAAGAAACCGCAATTGATTGTATTATTAATCACTCGCAAACAATGTTGACTCAAGAACTAATGAATATTGGAGTTGAACAAAAATTGTCTAATGGACAATTAATTCAAGATTTTAAAATTGGAGATGCTCCTTATTCTGCATCTTGTGATTATATGGAATGTGATTATAATTGCAGTCCTGATAAAAAAATAGAAAGTCCGAATGATTACACATATACTGAAGCATTTATTTTAATGAATGCCGAAAAGATTCTTAAAAAAATAAGAACATTAATGAAAGAACGTTATTTCTATTTGAAAAAGGACCTTATACAACATATCAACATACCAAGACCATATCCTCTTGTGCAAATTTATGCTGCTTTAACACAATTAGTAGAAGACACTAGCGAATTTATTACAGATAAATATGGACGCACTGGTTATTTAATTAATATTGGAGAATACTATTTGTTTCAACCAAGTGAATTGAACAATAATAACATATCCATTTTTGATAGAAGTGTTCCTATAGATTTCAAACCTGACTCTATTAAATTTGATATTAAAAGAGGGGCGATGAGAGAAGTCATTGATGTGCGAAATATTGATGATGTTGCACTAATGAATGAAAATGTAATAGTTCCGGCTTTTAAAAAGGGGTCAAAATCACAAGCACAAAAATTGGTTGTAGAATCAGAAGCCAGAGAATTGGAAGCAGAATCAGAAGCCAGAGAATTAGAAGCAGAAAAAGAAATAGTAATACAACTAGTAAATGATGAACAAAATGGTTTAAAAATACTACAGGAATTGAATGCCAAATTTAATACTGCAATTCAAGCTTCTTCAACTACTACAAAAATCCCAAGAGGAGAAGAAGACTGGTATAAATATTGCGGAATAACAATGAGAAAACTTATCAAAGATTTCAACATACCAAACAGGTTAGTATTAGAAATCTTAATTGAACACATAGTTGATATGCTTGATGGAGGAGAACTTATAGAACTATTGAATTATTTATTTTTGAAAGATTTTGAACCAAATAGTTTTGAAGATATGGTAAAAAAATATTTAGAGAAAAAAATTATTAAAACTAGTAAACAACTTAATGGATTTGTTGTATTTATAAAAGATAAACGTAAAATTTTTGTATTTGATAATTCAAAAAATAAATGGGTTCCTGCAGAATTTGAAGACGAAAATGAAATTAATAAAGAAATTAATGAAAGATTTATATTTAATAAATCAGATTTTAGTCCATTGGTTGGATTCATTGGTTACGACCAAAAAAATAGTTATTTAGTATTTAAAATAAAAGATACACAGTCTGCAAGAAATACTGGTGCACGTTGTGACGAAGCTGGAAAGGCGAAAAAATTACAAGTTATTAACTCCGTATTAGGTGAAGAAAAATATAATAAAGATAATACAAAAGGAATGGGTCAAGCAGAGCTGTGTTCCCTCATTGAATTTATTATGCGATATTACAACAATGAGAGAAAAGATGGGAAAATATGGTTTCTTACTCTAGTTATGGCGCATATAAACAAATTTTTGTAATTTGTCATATTTTTAATTATTTTTAAATAAAATTGAATAATAATTAAAAGAATCTAATGTTATTATAATATAATATAATAACTATGGAAGCCAAAGCAAATTTTAAAACAACTCAACAAAAAAATAAAAAACGTGAATTTCGGTATTCTAGTATTTATTCACAATCACTTATAACACGTTCTATTATTTTACCAATAACTGCTATAGGAAAAAATTTAAAACAAACTATTGAAATTGACATTGCGAATAATTTTGAGGGTAAATGTGTTGCCGAAGGGTTTATAAAATCAGGTTCTTCAAAAATTATCACATATTCTAGCGGCGTTGTTAAAGGAAGCGATATAATATTTGAGGTAGTATTTGAATGTTTGATATGTTGTCCAGTTGAAGGTATGCTTATTCAGTGTCAAGCTAAAAATATTACAAAAGCAGGAGTTCGCGCAGAAAGTTCAGAGGAAAAACCTAGTCCTGTGGTAGTATTCGTTACAAGAGATCATCATTATGCAAGTCAACAATTCTCTAATATTAAAGAAGGTGATAACTTTGTTGCACGTGTAATTGGACAGAGATTTGAGCTTAATGATAAATATGTATCTATTATTGCCGAATTAATTGAAAAGAAAGAATATGATGTAAAACCTAAAAACAAACCTAGGCTTGTAATTGAAGCTTAAAGCTTACGCTTATCAGTCGCTTACGCTTGTCAGTCGCTTACGCTTATACCATCTTTGACCCATAAGAATACCATAATATTATTGACAACACACTTCCAACAACAAATCCGGTTCCTGCTGCTTTTGTTGTTTTACCAAGAAAATAATATCCAATAAGAGGTCCTATCAAATATGATAAAATAATATAGAAAATCATAATACCTATAAATTTTGAAGATAATACTGCTGCCATTGTATATTATATTTTTATTTTATTTTGTTTTGTTTTGTTTTGATTTTAATTGTATTTTATTTCTATTTAAAAAATTTACACTAATAACTATAATGGATATCAATGAATTAAATACAATTCGCGATAAAATAGAGTTAATGCCTAAATTTAATCAAGTTGAAGTTTTACGCATTTTATCTAAGCATTCTATTGTAACATTAAATGAAAACAAATATGGTGTTCATATAAATTTGACAGATTTATCCGAAAATATTATTGAAGAACTTAAAATATATATTAAATATGTTAATACACAAGAGCTTAATCTAAACGAAATGGAGAAACAAAAGGAGGAGTTTAAAAATACATTTTTTGGAAAAGATAATAAAGATAATCAAACAAAAATTAGTAAGAATGCAGCAATCACAGCATAAAACAAATCAAATAGATTATAATCATGTATTGGACAATTTACAAGATTATATGTTAACAAGTAAATTAATAACTATGGCAACAAAAAATACCACTAATAATAATCCTCAAGAGAGAAGTAAATTATTGGAGAAAAATAATAATACAGTTGTAGTTGAACCTATTTTAATTCCGAAATCAAGAGAAATCCCTATTCCTGAACCAAATTCCGAAAAACCACCTTCTCCAAAACAAGATAATAAAACTCTTGATTTATATTACCCAAAACAAAAAGATTCCCTTTTTTGGTGCTATTTTATCATTAAAAATGGGTTTTCTAAATACGAGTATCCAGGAACTACAACATTTGTTTTTGAAAAAGAAGAAAAATTCAAATCTGTTGAATTGTTACGACAATACAAACAGGATTTAAAAACACACAAGATTAAAAATATTAAGGAACACGTAGAGGATGAACTGATTAACAAAGAACGCATTGGAATGAAGACATTTATAGCCCTTTGTGTAGCCAGTAAATTGAATGTTTTATTTATTCATAAACGTAAGTGTTTTGATTTAGTTTCTAATCTAGATTTACACGCAAAAACTCATATTGTAGTATGTGAAGATAATTTGAAATGTGCTCATAAATATGGCGTAGAAATAGAAATAGATGAAAAAAAAGCAGCATATTATAGGGATAATTATTTTAACTGGGAAAGTGTAGATAAACCATTGAAAGCAATGGGATCATACAAATCAGAAGAACTTTCAAATCTTTGCGGCAAGATTGGTATTGATATAACTAAGTCTCAAAGAACTAAAAAAGAAATGTATGAACTACTCATTATTAATATGTAAATTTATTAAAATAATTTAGAGCAATAATATAATATGGCTTCTGTTGAATTAAGTAAAGACAATTTTGATGCATATTGTCTTATTGCAACACATCATGATTATATACATGATTGCACTTGTCAAGGAGGTGGAACTGGTAGGGTTAAAAAAGGATTTAATGATTATCATCGCAAGTATGTTCGTTGTGAAGATTCTGGTATATTTTATCAATCAGGTTCTGGTAAAAAACAAATTAACCAAAAAGGAGGGAATCCTATAAATGTTAATTTCATTATTAATGGTCCGCAAATTACAGTAACATCTCCAGATGGAAATGAAATCTATAATGGAACTGTATCAGAAAATAAAAATACCTATATAATCTTTCAAGATAATAAAAGTCAAAAACAGTATACGATTAATAATATAACTTATAGTTCAAATGGACAAAATAAAGGCACAATAGATATAGATAACTTTGGTTATCCTACTTCAACTCCTTTTTTACCTAGAACAGAACCCACCAGACAATTTATGACAGCGTTTAAAGAACCAACTAATTTATCTTCCGAAATGGATACGAAGTTTGAATTTAGTCAGGGTTCTACTACTGGAGCTTCTATAAGTGGTTATAGTTCTGATTCTGATACTAGTCTTACTTCTGGAAAATATTTTGGTCCAGGTAAAATTCCATCAAATAATACATTATTATCTGATTTTAATCCACCAATTACTTCAACAGCTTCCGGATTATCACAAAATAATTCAGCTGATTTTAAAAGCAAAATTAGAATGGTTAATATTTTAGATAATATGCGTTTAATGTTTTTCGGTTTTGGTGATTGGAAAATTATTCCAGATATTTTAGTTCAATACACACAACAAAAATTTCAAGAATTTTGTCAACAAATACAACCTACAAATATAGGATTAGAAGATATAATATTAAAAATTTATAATGAATTATCTGGTAAATATCCTATATCTCAAAATTTCCAAAAAGTCTTTCAAAATGTAAATAATCCTCAACAACTTAGAATGTTTCCTGATGGAGCATCATCACCTTCAACAAAAAGAAAAGGTAATTTTTCAAATATAACTGAAGAAGATGATTCGTCTGTAATATCAGAATCATCAGTAAATCCAGAATCCATTTATTCTGATTTAGGTTCACAACCATATTCAGAATTAATGTCGCCAATATCATCAGCACAATCATCTCCACAAGCAAAACGCATAAGAACAGGAGAACAACAATCTCCTCTTGCCCAATTTATTATTCATTCTGGAAATTTAGATTTTGAATATATAAGTAAATTAATAGATTATGTATCTAAAAATCCTATAAATATTTCTCAAAATAATTCAAAAATAATTTTACCTATTGATTTTTTTGGTAATTATGTTTGTAGACAAAATTCATCATCATCACAGCGTTCTAACTGGTGGAATTATAAAGACATCTTAGCTATTTCAATTGCAGTTACAACATTAATTATTTCGCAAACAATTATTTATTTAAAATTGAATATAACGTCTGTCGGATTTTCAAGTGTTACAAGTAGTTCAAGTAGTTCAAGTAGTTCAAGTAGTTCAAGTCAATATGATTTTACTATTCCAGATTCTGGTGAAATAAGAAAATTATTATATTGCTTTCTTGATGAAATTATTTTAAAAGAAGCATACTTAAAATGTGAAGTTAATTTTTATAATGTAATTAGTGATGTTTATGATAATTTTACAAATTCGCATAAAAAGACTTCATCATATATGCCATCTATGCCATCTATGCCATCATTCTCTTTTTCATCATCATCATCATTTTCACCATCTTCATCTCAACAATTATGTGATACAACAGATACAAATTGTATTGTAATAGATTATGATAGTAATTATAATTATGAATATGAGTTTTCTGGAAAATTAATTGAATTTTTATATCAATCTATTATAATTAAAAGTTATTATAAAGCATTATTAATATATTATAATTATTCTGATAATGAATCTGATAATAATTTTTGTAGAACAACAAGTATTTTTGATTATTTTGAAAATAGTGGAAATGAAAATGAAAATATAATGTTAGATTTAACAAATATTTTAGTAGAACAATCTATTTTTGATCATATGTATCCTAGATGTTTAGAAATTATTAAAAAAAGTAGAAATAGTGATGATATGTATGGTAATTTTTCAGATTTTTCTGATGAATTGTCAGAATTAATACTTGATGAATATGTTAAACTTACAGAGGCTAAGAAAAGTCCTAGTCAATCTCAAAATTCGGTGATTTATTATGATAAAAAAGGATATGCTGCAGATCCTTTTGCTGGAGGTTCAATAAATGAAACAAATATACAAAATGGTGGTCGTATAACTCAGCAACAACGTGATGAGATTATTACATTTATAAAAGAAAATTATGAAAAATGGAAAACAGACATTCAAAATAGTATGACAGGTGTATGGAATAATGATGCAACTGATGCTCAAAATCCACTCAATAATATTCAATTTTATAAAGGTGTATTAAATAGTATTTTAAGCAGTGTTGGAGAAATTTCAGAAGCAGACAAAAAATCATTTGAGAAGTTTTTAAAAAAAATATCTTTTGACGCATTTCCTGGTATAGCTATTCGCAAAAGTCAACAATACAAATTAGAAAAATATATATCTAGAGCAGTCTCACAATTAGACCTACTTTTAAATAATGTTCAAGATTTAGCACGTTCAATTTATAAACCTGATCCTTTAGAAAAAGTTGCAAAAATTAAAAAGATTAAAGAAATTAGTTTAGTTGGGAAAGATAATAGTTTAAGTCCTAAAAAGGAAGGCACATACGCACTTTTTCCACAAGACAAAGTTGTTTTTAATAATGTAACTAGAATGATAGCAGCTTCTGGACTAATGGGAATAGGATACATTGATAGTAATTTTGACATAATAATTCCTAATGGTTCTGGAACTGCATATTGGTCACAACAAAAATCTAGTCTTTTAAGAATGGAAATTGATAATTTATTTAAAGAAGTTACAAAAAATATATTTAAATGTTTCGGAGAAACTATTCTTAAAGGAGACATAGATTCTAGACTTGAAGTTGGAATTAAAAAAATATATCAAAATGATCCTAGAGTTTTAATTGGCGATGAAGATGAAGGTAGAGATGATATTTCAACCAAAAGAAAATCTCTAAGTAATTCAATTCTTTCTAAAAATAGCCAATTTATGAAAGGACAAGGAGATTTCTCTAATCCTACTTATAATACTCGTGGACCTATTTATATTGATAATGCTCGTCAGGGTCAATCAGAATTATTTGGACCTATTTTAAACGAAAATTATAATTGGCCAAAAACTGTTGTTTGTAATGTTCCTGGACTTGTTGATGGTTGGCAAGCGGTTTGTAGTTGGAATAGTTGTATTACCAATTCTAAAACTGACAAATATGATAAATATTTAGAACTACCACAAGAAAATAGTTCAATGACATTCAATGTATTATGTTCTGAATTTGGAGTAAATTATACTTATACTACAACAAGAATAGGTAATAATGGCGAATTAGTCATAAATCTTGGTACTTCAATTATGCATCTTGGACAACCATATGGGTTTTATTGTGATAAAGCAAACTATCAAGATGCTTGGGCATTAGAAGCTACACGAGTATATGATAAACAACTTCAAATTTTATTACATAAATTCAAAGAATATAGACAAAACTTGCAACCAATTAGCAATTACTCAAGATTATTAGTTAAACCTGAACCACAATTTGCAAAAAATGAAAGTGATATATTATTGCCAATGACAACACAACCACTAGATACAGCATCAGAAATGCAACCAGAAGCACAAATATCAAGTCCTGTTCCTCCATTTGAACCATCAACACCTGTTCCTCCATTTGAACCATCAACACCTGTTCCTCCATTTGAACCATCAAGTCCTACTACATCTGAACTATCATATCCGGTTTTAACACAACCATCATCTCCTACTACATCTGAACTATCATATCCGGTTTTAACACAACCATATGAATCAACAATTGAGTCATCATCATCATATCCCATTCCTCCACAACAACCTTTTGTTCAAATATATGAAAATTCGCCTAGTTATACAGATTTATTTGGATATTTTTTAACAGATGGAACTCCATTTAATGCAACAAATAATAATTTGTTCTGGCTTGATGGTACTCCTTGGCAAATGACTGAAAAGAATCCAGTTAATCATTTTATGGAATTTGGAGGGTGGAAAGCTTGTGCAGATAATAATATTATTTCGTCTGCTGTAAGTAATCAAATTGGATTATATAATGGAATACAACCAATTCAACAACAAGGAAATGTAGCAAAAAAATTTCAAAATCCATTACAACAAAGTAGAACAATGGTTCAAATAGGAACTGATAGACCTGCACAAATGGGACAAGTTGCCGCATTAGTTTTGGAATCTTTAAATATTGATGAAAATAATACACAATTACTAATAGGAAATTCTTCATCTAATCCAAAATCTTACTTTTATGTTCTTCCGCGAGTATTATGGGGTTATAATAATTCTGCTTCTGCTTCTGCGTTTGGTTATGCAACCAAACCCTCACAGGTTTTTAAGAACAATCCAGATATATCTTCAAAACGTTCAAGAAATTTGGGAAATGAATCATTATTAAGTCTTCCTAGTCCTAGTCATAATCCTAATAACAAAGGTGGAACTATTAAAAATAAAAGAACTTATCGCAAATATAAAAATACAAAAAAATATAATAGTTATAGAAAATCACATACAAAAAATAAAAAAATAAACAAAAAATATACAAGAAAACATAAGAAAATGCATTATAAAAAGCATTCTAGACGAATCTAGGAAAATAAAATAAATAATTTACTGTATTCAATACATTATTTATAATATAAAAAATTGAACAACAATATAAAAATTATGTGTTAACTATATATATCTATGTCAGAACTTAAAAATAAATCAGAACAAAATGAAAATCCCAGTAATTTAGAGGCAAAACAATATGCAGATGCAGAGCCAATACCAGAGTTAAATTCAGAAAAAAATGTTGATGAATTAGAAGAAGGAGAAGTAACTCATTCATCTTCTGATAAACCAAAATCAAAAGATACTCATATTGAGCTTGTAGTAGAAGAAAAACCTCCTACGCCTATTCTTGCAAAAAAATATGAAAGACGAGAATATAAAAAACCAACATTTCTACCTCCTCCAAAACAATTTGACCTTATTATGGAAAAATTTTGGGGGGAACAACCTTATGTAAAAAATTCAAAAATAAATAATGAATTGGAAGTCCGTTTTGGAACAAAGGGTAATAAATATCTAACAAAGATGGATTACGATAATACCATTGCAAAAATAAAGTCACTTGGATTCACTACATTTAACCCAGAAGGACGTTATATGCTCCGCATTGAGAATGAATATTTAGACCCATCTGGTCGTTTCAAATCCTCGCCAATAAGAACTGAAGTTGAAGGATTTAATGCCATCCAAGATTACTGTAAAAATAATAGTATTCGCGAATTAATGAAAGGACACCGACTTGCAATTGGGTTTGTGAAAAAATCGCGATTCTTCTTTAATGATACTCCGTTATTTCCTGCGGACTTTTCTGATTTCAATTTTCGCGTATCATTTCAAACAGAAGAAAATATAAATGATGGCGATGGTCGCGTTAAAGGAATGATAAACTCTTGGGAAAAATCCAAAAAGACATTTAGATATATAAATCGTGTTACATTTACTCACGAAGATTATCCTGTAAATGTTGATATTAGTATTACAAAGGCTTCTTATAGCCAACAAGCTAGATCTGGCGGTTTTTATACAACACAAGAAGCAGGTGTCTTCACAAATCGCGAATCCTATGAGATTGAATTAGAAATTGATAATTCAAAAATTGGACCAAAAACAGAATTTGATAGCCCTGGTTCTATTCAACGTGCATTAAGAAAAGTTATAAAATTTGTATTAAATGGACTTCAAGGAACAAACTTCCCAGTTGCATATCCTGAACTCACTAACATTGGTAATCAATATTTAAAAATTATTAATGGAGATAATGATGTTGATTTTAATTCACACCGTAATTTAAAAGGGAAAGGTGATATAAAAGGTAAATATTTTATAGGTCCAAGTTCATATACATTACAAATTGAAAATATTGCACCAATTAATGAAAATGCTCGCTTCCCAAATATTCGCACAGGTTATACAGTAACCGATAAAGCTGATGGTGAGAGAACAATTTTAATAATATCTAATAATGGAAAAATCTATTTGATGAATTCAAATATGAAAATATCATTTACTGGTGCACAAACTAACAACAAAGAATATTTTAATACCGTGATTGATGGAGAGATTATTCATTGTGATAAAAATGGTAAATTCATAAATTTATATGCTGCATTTGATGTATATTTTGTAAATAATAAAGACGTAAGAACATTTGGATTTATTCAATCTAAACCAGATGATAAACCAGAAAAACTGCGTCTTCCTATTTTGAGAAATATTATAAGAAATCTGAATGCATTTAGAAGCGATATGCCTGAAGAAACTTGCCCAATTAGAATTACTTGCAAACGCTTTTATCCGGCAAATCCTGAAGACAATATATTTGCTGCTTGTAATTTCATATTAAAACAAGAAGATTATGGATATTTTGAATACAATACAGATGGGCTTATATTTACTCCTGCTAATATGGGGGTTGGTGGAAATAAAGTTGGAGAAGCTGGACCACTTTCTAAGAAAACGTGGATTCATTCATTCAAATGGAAACCACCAAAATACAACACAATTGACTTCTTAGTTAAAACAAAGAAGACTGCTACAGGGTCTGATTTAGTAACACCTATATTTCAATCTGGTATTAATGCCCAATCTGTGAGTCAACTAGATGAATACAAAACACTCCTATTATGCGTTGGTTTTGATGAAAAAGAACACGGCTATTTGAATCCCTGTCAAGATGTAATTGATGATAATTTACCTGAATTGAAAAATCTTGATAATGAAAGTAGTTATAAAAAGGCGGTGTTTATGCCAACAAATCCACCAGACCCAACTGCTGGCATTTGTCACATTATGTTAAGTAAAGATGAAACCGGTGTTAATCAAATGTTCACTGAAGAAAATGAGGTATTTGGTGATGATACTATTGTGGAATTTTCATATGATTTAAGTCTTGAAGGTCTATGGCGTTGGATTCCATTAAGAGTTCGTTATGATAAAACAACTGATTACAAAAATGGCGCATCAAATTATGGAAATGCATTTCACGTTGCAAATAGTAACTGGCGGTCTATTCATAATCCAATTACTGCAGAAATGATAAGAACTGGCACAAATATTCCTGATGAAATTGCAAATGATGATGTTTATTATAATATTGTTACCAAAAGTAACATTGTTCGTGGGATGCGCGATTTTCATAATTTATTTGTTAAAAGTAAGCTTATAAAAAGTGTATCCAAGAAAGGCGATACATTGATAGATTATGCGTGTGGAAAAGGCGGAGATTTTCCAAAATGGATTGCTGCACATCTATCTTTCGTATTCGGCATTGATGTTTCAAAAGATAATTTAGAAAACCGTGTGGATGGTGCGTGTGCGAGATTTCTTAATTTTCGTAAGGATTTCAAAAATATGCCTTATGCCCTCTTTGTAAATGGAAATAGTAGTCAAAATATTTCATCAGGAGCTGCGATGCTTAACGACCGTGCTATTCAAATAACAAAGGCTGTATTTGGACACGGAACAAAAGATGCTTCTGTTATTGGAGCAGGAGTTGCAAGACAATGGGGTAAAGGCGCCGATGGATTCAACATATCATCTTGTCAATTTGCACTACATTATTTCTTTGAAAATCAAAAGACGCTTCACAATTATATGAGAAATTTGGCTGAATGCACTAAAATAGGTGGATACTTTATTGGCACTTGTTATGATGGTAAATTAGTGTACAATATGTTGAAGGGTAAGTCAATTGGAGAAAGTGTTCAAATATACGATGAAGCAGCTGAAACAAAAATATGGGAAATAAGAAAAGAATATGAGTATGACACATTTGATGATGATGTTAGTAGCGTGGGATACAAAATTGATGTTTATCAAGAGTCTATTAACAAAATGATTCCTGAATATTTAGTAAATTTTGATTACTTGAACCGTTTAATGGTGAATTATGGGTTTGAATTAGTAGAAAGAGAAGAGGCTCAAAATCTTGGATTGCCTGAAGGTTCTGGATTATTTAGCGAGTTGTTCAATAGTATGCTTGAAGAAATTAAAAAGATAAAATTCAAAAAGAAAGAATATGGAGAAGCTCCAAATATGAATGCAAATGAGAGAAAAATATCATTCTTAAATAGATATTTCGTTTATAAGAAGTTACATACAGTAAACGCAGAAAAGGTAGTAAATGAATTGATGGAAGAAACATTTGTAGAAAGAACTATTCAAAGTAAGATGACTATAGCTTCTGATAAACTGCGAAAATATAAAAAGGACTCAAGTCAAAAAGGAGAAGAATCTCTTGAAAAATCAAGACCAATAAAGTTGAAAAAGAAATTGGTTCTTGTGGAAGCAACAGAAGCATTAGAAGAAGAACAACAACCGCCAATCGTATTAGCACCAAAAGTGAAAAAGGCCAGGACAGAAAAAGCTAAAAAGGTTAAATTGAAAATAGAGGAATAGGGATTTGTAAAATAAACACTTAAATAAAAAATAATATATATATTAACCTCAATAATGAGTTATTATATATTACCAAAAAAAAACAATAATATTGATTTACATCCAATACAGTCATTAGATCAAGACCATTCTAGTATGATGTTATCTCACAGTTTGAACTATTATTTAAGTAAACAAATAGAATTGTCTCCATACAATGAAGAAGTTTATAAAATTATCAATCCTTATGAGTTCATTTTTACAAAAGTTCCAACTTATAAATTTTCAGTAAGTAAACTTAAACCACCAAATAATTATTTTTATATTCTTATGGAAATATCATACATATTTAATTTGTTTGATTCCTTTTCAAAAAAGGATATAATTACAACAATGCATTTTAGTTCTTGCCCAGAATCTACGTTTGAATGTCTTGATATGTTAAGAGAAGATAAACAAGACGTTCATATTCAAGGAGATTTACTTAATTGTTTATTCAATAATGAAATAAACAATATTGATTTTTTGTATTTTGAACTTGAGGATAATGATTATACTAATTTAGAATCTTATTTCAAGGGAGTAGTTTTAATATTATTGAATATACTTACTTATCAAAACAAATACGGTATTAGTATAATTAAGATTGATTCATCTTTTCATAAACCTATTTTGGATTTTATTTATATATTGAATGGATTATTTGATAAAGTTTACATTGTTAAACCAAATTGTTCAAACATTTTTAAAAATGAAAGATTTTTGGTATGCAAGTTTTTTGAAAAAAATATAGAAACACAAGTATATAATGAATTAAAATTATTTATTATAAATTATAAAAAAACAAATGGCATTATAATTTCACTTTTAAATAACATTCTTCCTTCTTATTTTTTAACTAAAATTGAAGAATCAAATGTTATTATTGGACAACAACAATTGGAATCATACGATACTGTTATTAATATTTTGAAAAACAAAAATAAGGACGACAAAATTGAAAATATAAAAAAAAATAATATTCAAAAATGTATTCAACTTTGTGAAAAATTTAAAATACCTTACAATAAATTTGTTGACAAGGTTAATATATTTTTACAAGGACACGTTTCTGAAGAGATGGCTCAAAATGTTTTTTTGATGCCAGGTGTTAAAGAAGATAACGAAGAAAGTTATGAATTTGAATGCGATAACGAGACCGTATTTGAAAACGAAAACGAAAACAAAAACAAAAAATTAGATTTGTAAATAATTACACCTTTACACATTTTAACTCCAAGAAGTGCTAATACCATTTGTAGAAACATTTGGTCCTGCTAATGTAATTCCCAATTGTGATACAAATTTATCTTGATAATCCAAAGAATTTCTAAATGAATCACACGTCTTAGGATCTCCGTTTTTGGTATAATATGCCGCATTACATAACGGCGTTTTTGATTTATAAATATTGAAATTACCTGGATTTGAACCAGCATCAACATTAAAATTGATATTTGTTTGGTTTCTTTTTCCCTTATTTGTTCCTGCGACATATTTTTCAATAGTAGTTAATCCAAGTTTCAATGTTCTTGCACTACTCATAACCCCCCCTTGATTTGCAAATTGAGGATTACTTGGTTTGTATACAACCAATTTACAACCACGCGGATTACTTGGGCCTGAGAAACGCATTCCCAAATATGGATTTGAAAGAATGTTTGTGAAGATTTTCAGTGCTTGAACTGAGTTTCCAGAAGATAATGCAGAGAGAAAACTATTGAATTCACTGAATGTTGTAAATACTTTACTATTATAATTTTGAATATCACTAGGAGTTAATAAGCCAGCATTTTTTATATATTGATATGCTTGAGCAATAATGTAAACTGGAGAATTTGTTGCATAATCCGTATTCGGATAACAGTTTGCAACATATAAATTCAAGTTTGCAATTGGGTCTCCTGGTTTTGCATTTTGAATCATAGATTGACTAATTTGTGGATTATTTTCCAAATCATATATACTTGTTGCGTTGCTTAATGATGATTTGAAATTGAATGCACGTTGTTCATATGTTTGACATCTATTCTCACGATATTGCTGAAGCGTCTGATAATAATTTTTCTTAAGATTAGTACTTGCTGGTCTGCATAATTTAAGCGCATTTTTTTGAGGATTACAACAAAATGTGTTTTTTCCTGGAACTGTTCCTGGATTATTTGTGCTTACCTCTCGTGGATTATTTGTTAAATACGTTTCCGGTGAAAAACTAGTTACAAGCCCTATACCATCACAAGTCTTGCAATCAATATTTAATTGAAAAGATTCATTAATTTCTATTGGAGGATTATGTTTAACTGAAAATTGTCCTGGTCTAAAAATGGTTTGATCAATAAGTGATGAAGACGTTGATGATTTTACAGCACGATTAGTATTAACATAAATGTAATTTGAAGAATTGTTGGGGTCTTGGACAATAATTGGGACAGGAGTTGTTGTTCCCTTGCGATATTGTTTTAATGGTCTAGCTCTACCAAATGCACCAACACCTATATTTGTAGGGTCCTTGTTTGTAAGTGGTCTAATATTTCCTGCTGTGATAGCTACAGGATTTGAATAACTTCCGGTTCCCTTCCAAGTTTCATAACCACCAGTTGGCACTCTATTATTATAAGATTCCATTCCAAGAGGATAAACTGCTGAAGACATTATATAAATATAAAAAGAAAAGAATAAAATAAAGTTATATAATATAATTATACAATGTTAGTAAACATTCTAATTATTCTTTTTTTTATTTTAATATTTTATCAATTTTATCATTTTTTAGCTTCACATAAAATTCAAGAAGGACTTTCAAATTCTTCTGGAACATATCAAAATTATCCAGAAGACCCAATAATAATGGCAAAACAAAATGCTGGTAATATTGAAGTATTAAAAACTGAAATTACAGAAATACCTGCTATGAAAGTAAGACTTAATAATTTGGAAGAAGATGTCAAAGTTTTAAATGAACAGCTTCAAGGTATTAGTGAACAAAATAATGATGCCGTCAAGTCATTTTCTAATACTTCTAGTATGTTTTCAAGCACTAGCGGAGGTGAAGAAGGGGGCACTGGAGAAGGAGGAACTACGGAAGAAGGAGCAACTACGGAAGAAGGAGGAACTACGGAAGAAGGAGGAACTACAGGAGAAGAAGGTGATGGTGAAACCAAAACAAACTCTTTTAGCTCACTTAGTTCTTTTGGGTCTAGTTCTGGAAGTTCATCTGGAACGGACTCTTCTGGAACATCGTCCGGAACTACGTCTGATTCTTCTACTGGACTTTCTTCAAGTTCTTTCGGTTCTTTTGGATCTAGTTCAGGAACATCGTCTGGAACATCGTCTGGAACTACGTCTGATTCTTCTACTGGACTTTCTTCAAGTTCTTTCGGTTCTTTTGGATCTAGTTCAGGAACATCGTCTGGAACATCGTCTGGAACTTCGTCCGGAACTACTGATGGTTCTAATAGTTTGAATTCTTATTTTTAAACATTTGCACATAAAAAACTTATAAAATAATTATTTATATATATATAAATGGCAAATATATTTGCAGAAGCAGCTAGTAACCCATCAGGAATTGAAGAACGATTATTAGGGCCGACATATCCATATTACAAAAATATTAAAATGCCATCCCAACTTGGTATGAATGAAACTGGTTCAATACAACAAATGGCTAAAAATATTGATGGACTTATTGGTTATGTTGAACTAATGGCAAGTGGTGGAGGTTCTGCAACTACAACAGGTCGCCCTTTAGGAAACAAATTTTTCTTGCAAACTGGTGGAAAATGTGTTGATATTCAAACAAAACAAGATGCAGATAGATATATTTATATAAATAATGTTCCAGATGGAGACATTCCATTTATAAGCTCTGGAATGGGTGTTAATTTTAAAGATTTAAAAGGTTTGATACCTGGAGTTCTGAGTGATATGAATGTCTTGAATCCTTTTGCTATTTTAAGTTCATTTCTTAGTGGTTCAAAACCTGATTGTCAAGCAATTACTATGGAAACAATTGATAATAATAATGTATCAAGCAATCAGACACAATTTGTATCATTAGCTGATATTTCAATAATCAATGCTTGTTCATTTCCTGATGGAAAAAATCCAGTTAATGGTAAAACATGTGTTGAAGCATTTGATAATGAAAAATTACCACTTGATTACCAAACTCTTACATTGCCAGATGACCCAATTGTGCAATTATATTTTGGATGCCTGAGTGTATTAGGTATCTATATTTTGTATAGAATGATTGAAAAGAAAATGTAAAATATATAACTTTATTTTTGAATTATATATTTTATTTGTAGTGACGTCTATGATGGCGTTTATGTGTTCTCTTTTTATGATGTCTTTTTGCTTTTGTTCTTCTTCTTCCAGCTTTTTGAACAGAAGCCGCATTTGAATGATGTGATTGCGAATGCATTGGAATGGGAACACCACCTCCAACTGCAGCAGGATAAGAACCTTGTTGATTCCAAACCTTTGCACAATAAGGAACTACAGTTCCACCTTGTTGTCTTCTTGACATTGATCTCCCTCTACTACTTGCTCTTAACCAATTTCTTGTTAAAAATGATCCCCCTCCTCTCTTTTTTGAGTACTTATGTTTTCCTCCTTGAAGAGGATAATCTCCTTGCATTGGTTGTTGCATTGGTTGTTGCATTTGTTGTTGCATTGATTGTTGCATTGGTTGTTGCATTGATTGTTGCATTGGTTGTTGACTGTATTGTTGTGGTCCTGCGAATGATTGTTGATTCATTTGTGGTTGTTGACTGTATTGTTGCTGTTGAGAATTTTCACAAGAACCCATCCAATTTTTAGTTTGACCTGGTGGACAACCTTCTTGAACACAAGAACCCATCCAATTTTTTTTTTGACCTGGTGGACAACCTTGTTGAACTTGATCTTGAACACAAGAACCCATCCAATTTTTAGTTTGACCTGGTGGACAACCTTCTTGAACACAAGAACCCATCCAATTTTTTTTTTGACCTGGTGGACAATTTGTATTTATCATAATATAATATAAATGCAGAAAATATAAAATTTTATAAAAGATTTTATATTTATTTCTTTATAAAAAATTTAACTAATTCAAATCCTGCTAAACCTCCAGCTATTTGTGCAACAATATAAGGAATTACGTCATTAGTTGCGAGTTTTCCTGCAGTTAATAATGCAATTGTTACAGCTGGGTTAAACGCACCTCCACTAATAGGACCTCCAACCAAAACAGCAACTGCTAGAGCAGCACCAATTGCTAAATAATTACCTGTTGCAAAAATAACAAAAGATAACAACAATGTCCCTAAAAATTCAACTAAATATTTATTCATACTTTATAATATTAGTTAATAATATTTTTCTAAAAAGTTCGGTTAATATGTTGAACTTACTTGCGATCCCCAAGCACATACCCTGCCATTACACAATGAACGGTTGTAAATAGATCCTTTTTTTGCAGGTGCAACACAACCACCAGATCTCGCAAATTTTAAAGCCGTTTTAACATCATTCTTATTATAATTCTTATATGACAATAATGCGTCGTTTGGTAATCCAATTTTGTAAGAACTCTTACCAACTGCTTTGGCTTTCAACATTTCTGTTCTTTGAGATGAATCTTTTGGTGCTATATAATTCATATGTGTTGAAACTGGGAACTGTCTTTGTGTTGATTGAGAGACAAAATTAGTCGTTCTGGATTCTTTTGCTAAAAGAGTTGCTGCTGCTTGTGCATTTACACTCTGTGCTGTTCGCCAATAATATCTCCTTGCATTAGAAAATTCACTAGCTCCGTCTGCAACTCCAAATTGTGGAGGATTAGGATGAACACCAGGTAATGAGCCTAAAGTATGATTTATGCGGATTCCACCAGGAGTTTGATTTGTGCTCATAGGTCCAATAATAGGTGAAGCATTGTAAGAACCTCCTGAATAAGGTATATTCGTATATTGATGATAAGCTATTGTTGTCATTTATTATATATTGTTATTAAAATAATATATAATTATAATTTTGAAAAAATTGTATAATATTTAAAACCTTCTAACAGCACGCCAAGCACTTTGAGACCCACTAGCTGAATTGCCTCCATTTGTCAATGCATTATAGTTTTTATTAATTGCCTTTTGTTTCAAATATCTTGAATAGTCAGAACTATCGTAAACGTATTTTGTATTACAAGATGCTGGCTCTACGCCAGTTCCATCACAACTTAATGCAACGTGCCCAAACTTGCCTTTTAATCCGAACATTCCTGGTCTGCTTTGAAATGTCTGACAAGGACCTCCACAGCTATAATATTGTCTACTTAAAAGGTCCCCTGCATTATTAACAGCACGAAAAGGAGTTACTGCTCTAGCAGGTTTACCACTATAAGAGATCTTTTCCCTTCTGTAATTTGTATTCCATCCTTCAACAACAATGTCACGATCATTCATATATTCTTCATATCCACGTTGAGTATCTACTAATTGCTGTGCTGAAAACCCTGGAAGACCTCCACCCAAAGAAAATTGGGTTCCATATTTTGCAACAAATCCTGGACCTAGTCCAGTTATACTTAAATTAATTACAGGTCCAACAGAACCATTAAGATAAACGCTATTTCCTGCCATATATATAATAAATATAAAAAATCATTGCTAAAAGAATTAAAAGAAAATCGTTCTGTAAAAATTTATAAAGAGAAGGTATTATAATATATTTTGTTATTTAATTTATTAATTTATTGATTTTATATTTTGTTACTTTTATAAGAGCATAAAAATATCAGCCGTTTCTGTTTTTGTTTTTCAGTCTAAAATGGCAGTTTTTTCGTTCCCAAAAGTGATTCGACTTTTTGATTTTGGACAAAAAAAATGTCCAAATTCGAAAAGCCAAAAGACTTTGGCGCTTTTTCTTTGCAAAAAAGCGCCTCAGACCATAATGGTCTAAATTCGGAAATTCTGATTTTTTTTTTGTTATCATAATTTTTAAAATAATTTTTTGAAAATGATTTAAATTTTTTTCTTTTATAAACCTATGGCAACGGCAGACAACGAAAATGTAGCAAAAGTAGCACTTTTTTATGAGTGTAAATTTTGTGACTACAATACGTCTAAAAAATACAACTACTCAAAACATTGCTCAACTGATAAACACCAAAAACAGGCAAATGGCAACGGACAGACAACAAATGGCAACACAAATCCTTGTAAAAGTAGCAGTGTGACCAACAGTTACGTGTGCAATTGTGGCAAAGAATATAAAGATCGCACAGGATTATGGAAACACAAGAAAAAATGTGCTACTTTTGAAAATAAAAAAGTAGCAAATATTGACAATGATTTAATAATTGAACTAGTTAAACAAAATCAAGAATTCAAGCAACAAATTATTGAACTTTCAAAAGAAAGAACGATGATAATCAATAACAATAATAATACAACAAATAATAATCAGAAATTTAATATGAACTTCTTTTTGAATGAACAATGCAAGGGTGCCTTGGATATTATGGATTTTGTTAGTTCTCTCAAAGTTCAGTTATCGGACTTGGAAAATACTGGGAATGTTGGATATGTTAAAGGAATAAGTGATATTTTTGTTAGAGGATTGAAAGAACTTGATGTTTATAAAAGACCGATTCATTGTAGTGATTTGAAGAGAGAAGTTATGTATGTCAAAGATAAAGATGTCTGGGAAAAGGATGAAGATAAAAAGAAGGTTAAAAAGGTTATTCAAAATATTGCTCATAAGAATTTCAAACAAATAAATGATTGGGTTCAAGAAAATCCTGAATCAAAGGACATTCAAACAAAGAAGCACGACCAATATATGAAGATTTTGATTAAGTGTTCAGGTGGTGTAGATTATGAAGAGGACGACATTTTTTATAATAAAATAATAACAAATGTTGCTAAGGAGGTGCAAATTGATAAGACGTAATTATAGAAATTACAAAAACGAAAAGATAAAGGAAAAGATTAAACAACCAGAAAATAAAATTGAAAATAATATAAAATTATAGTATTTTTACAACAATATAATGAATATTATAAAAAATGAATTAAAAATTAATAAAAAAAGTCAGTCATCAAAAAAAGTAAAATTAATTTATGATTTTTATGAAAATGATATTGTTTATGCTTATGATGGATTTACACCAGAAACTAAAATAGATAATGATTCTGATTACAATAAAATATTATTAGATTCAATAAAAGATATTATGTATAATAAAAATAGAAATTTAACAATTTATTCTTGGGGTATTTTGAAACACGATGAACCAAAATGTGAAATTTCATTTGACCTAACAAAATTTACAACTAAAACTAATATAAAATATGTAAAATTATTTGATGGTAGAGATCCGGAAATTCAACATTCAATAATTCAACATCCATTGTTTACTGAATTACTTAAAAAAATAATAGAAGAAATAGAAACAAATAATCCAACTGAAATATCATTCTTTTGTAATCATGGAAAACATCGTTCGGTCGGATGGACTGAAATATTAAAAAAATATTATTATCCAAATTCAATTATTAAACATAGTAATTTTGTATTATTGTAAACTTTCAAATAGTCTAAATATTTATTCTATATTCCTACTAAATTTAATTCTCTGTGATTACTCTGGGTGCAATATTCATAGTAATCAACTCTTGGAAGAGAAGTTTACAGGCATAAGGTATTTCTACATAAGCGAAGTCTGTGCGATTGTCACAAGTTCTACATCTGTGAATATGCACATCATCATTATAAGCTGCAATAAGTCCGCATTTTTTGCAAGTATAGACTTGATATTTGTCCGATGCATCGTACATACGACCTCTTGTGAAACGTGCAGCTCCGTGTGATATCATACAATTATGTGATACTGCTCCATTGGCTAAGAATGAATGAACTTCATCTACTTCAATGTCGTATACTTTATGAACGCCAGCTGGTCTGATATCAATAACCTTTAAGTTCATTGTAGGAAGTCCAATTGATTCACGGTCTACACCATACGTCGTTTTTATAATACCGTCTTCACTATCTGAATCAATAACATTTATTGGCTCATCAATAAACCAAGTGAGTGCATCTATTTTCTCCAAATATTCTTCGGCAGTTGGAAATGATTTAGATGTGAATTTTCCAAAGCTTGTGCCTTTGATAAGATGGTCGGTGATATCGTGAGTAGACGGAATTGCATATTCGTGAACTAGGGCTTCCTTTTGTTTGAGTTCTTGGACGGCTTGTAGAATAGCTTTTTTGGTGGGGACGTTTTTATTGGGGTTTTCCTTTTTGATTACAGTGAAGTTAGTAATCTCATCAACACGCGCAACAATCCAGTTGTGTTGTCTAACGACTTCATTTCTTAACCGCTTGTAAGAGACACCGGCTTCCAATCTCTGGGATTTATGACAACAGTATCTGAATCCTATTTTCTCTGAAAATGGGACTAATTCATCAATATCAAGATGAAGTATTGATTGAAGAACCTTGGTTCTATCAGGATTTTTCTTTGAATGTGTTGTTTGTTTCAGATTCTGAATAGTTATCTTCTCAATTCCACATTTATTTAGGAGATTCTTAATATTTTTCATAAAGGTATCAAGAGATTCAATATGTTCAATTGTTTTGGATTGTGAATAGGAAACTGATGTCAAAATATCCCTCTTTCCTCTATGCATTCCAAGAACACAAGTATGTCCATCAGCACCAAATAACCCTGCTAAGAACTCGCGAATAATTGGTTTTGGACAATTTTCATCTAATATAAATTCAGGAAGAGTGGCAGACTGATTAACTTTTCTTCCTCTTAATATTCCTTTCAATGAACAGATTTCTTTGACAAAGTTGACAGGTAAATTAATACAATAATAGTTCTTAGTTTTAAATTTGGTTTGTTCAATATCACAAAATAATTTTAAATCAGTAATTACAGAATTAACATCAATCATATGACCTAAGAATATGGATGCGTTGTAGTTATCTTTAGGAATATGTCCATCGCAAACTAAATAACCTAAAATTCTTGAAAATGCAAGAGTTTTCAAATAATTTTCTTCACTGTCAGTAGTTAAGGATAACCCTTCCATATCAAGATACCATCCATCGCATTCTTCAATCTCTCTTTCAATTTCCATTAATGGATAATTTACACTATTTTTAACACGACTTTCTCCTACAACTAAGTCTTTGGCTTTAATCCATTCATTGTTTGATATCAATACAGGATGTTCAGGAGTGCAAATTTTTGTTTTACCGTCTTCAAATGTAATCTGTAAACATTCACGTTCACCTTTATACATAAATGCTGTCTGAGTTTCAGGAACAATTGAATTTTCTTTTTCTGAAAATCCAAGAACTTTATATCCACATTTTTTCATTGTTTCTATCTTAATAGACAACCCATTATGTAATGAGATTTTTGTTCCAATACATTCACAATCCCGTTCCATTTCCCCGAACCTAAGCCCTCCATCACGGCTTCTTCCTTCAGCAGGTTGTCTAGTCAAGTTCACCATAGGTCCAATAGAACGGCTATGTGCTTTGTCAGTTACCATATGCTTAAGACGCTGATAGAATACCGGACCAATAAATACGTTGCATTCAATTTGTTCACCAGTAAGGCCATTATACATAACTTCATCTCCAGTAGAGTTGTAACCAAGTTTCAATAGCTCTTCGCGAACTATAGAGATATCAAGTTCACCGAAACTGGTTCCATCTCCAAAGAGTCCGAGTTCAATGAGAACCTTACCCATTAGTGTTTCCTTTAGCTGTGCAATGGTCATACGAGATGGAATCGCGTGAGGATTGAGAATAAGGTCTGGTCTAATTCCACTTCTAGTAAAAGGCATATCTTCTTCAGGAATGATATTACCGATTGTTCCTTTTTGTCCACTTCTAGATGAGAATTTATCACCAATTACAGGTTTTCTAACAGCGCGAAGTCTGACCTTAGCGAAATTATAACCGTCGCCATTTCGGTCAATGTAATTTTTGTCAATGTATGTTGGTTCGTCTGTTCTATAGATGCGACTTTGGTCTTCATACTTGATAACTTTAGTGTGATCATTTCTATTTTCTCTAATCGGAGTAACTTTTGAAATGATCACATCACGATTTTCAACCAAGACATTTTCAGGAATAAGACCCTTGCTAGTAACTTTATTGTAATTCGCAAATTTCATTCCCTTCGTCTTTGCAGCATCTGGTTTGCATCGTATTTCTTCGTCTCCGTTGATTTTCTGTTTGTCTTCGTCCTTCTCTGTGTGATAAATAGTTGCTTGGAAAAGACCGCGATCAATAGAACCCTTATTGAAGAGTAACGAGTCCTCTTGATTATAACCAGTGTGAGTCATAATTGCGACAACTACGTTGCTTCCAGAGGGGATTTTATTAATATGAATCATATCCATTACACGAGTATCAACCATTGGTCTCGCAGGATAATTCAATACATATGCGGTCTTGTCCATTCTTTCTTGATAATTTGTCATATAAACACCCATTGCTTGTTTCGCTTGTGCTGACTGATATGTATTTCTAGGAGATTGATTATGCTCAGGAAATGGAATACAGGAAGCCAATATTCCAAACATCGTGCTAGGATGAATCTCGCAATGAGTGTAATGATAAATGCTTTCGCCATTTGTTTTATTGATAAGGTCGTTAGGTTTTACTGCGATTAGAGACCAACTCTGTTCTTCAGGGTCAATGTATTCAATAATTGCATCATCAATCTTGCAATTTGTGAGAAGGTCGTCCCAAGTGAGTTTACCTTCATTCAAATCACTAATGATTGATTTTCTAACAAGAATATTATTGTCTTTTACACGAAGCAATGGGCGAGAAATTCTACCAGCGTCATTGCAAACGCGAATTTCATTCTTTTTGTAATCAAATATGATAGAAGTGTATATATTTATTATTCCACGATATTTCTTGTCTTTCAACATATTGTATAAATCTAAAGGTTCGTTACTTATTCCAATCCAGGAACCATTTACAAATACCTTTGTCTTATTTGACATCTCTTCTGGTGTCAAAGTAGCGATATCAATGATATGAGGCATAATATATTCGTAAATTGACATAGAGTTGGAATTAATGGTAACGTGTGTCATATAACTCAAGTTCTTAACCACACCAACAGATTGCCCTTCCGGGGTATTATGTAGGATGATACCATCTATAGAGCAAAATCTTCCACGTTTATCGTGAAGTTGCCATCCAACGTAAGGACCCACTCCCACTTCTTGCAAATTAAATTTACTACTCATAAATGATTTGCTTCTTAAAATCTGTGTTTTGTTTTCTATCTGCGATAATTTTTTACGAGGAAGAAGTGTTGGAATTTCACAGATTTTATGTCCTGTAATTGTTAGTTCTTTATAACTGCTGAACTTTTTTTCTCCACTTTTCTCATCAGTCCATTGACTTCGTCCTACTTTAACGCTACACGAAAATCCAAGAGATATTGCCAATTTATGAGCATCTTCAATTATTTTATAGTTAGCAGGGCCTTGACAAATGCGAATTTCACGACCTTCCGCACGAACTGAACCATCAGTATCTATTAATCCTGCCAAAACCTTTAATCGCGTGTCTCTATCATTTGTAAGATATTCTTTTGGAATATGCTTATTTTTCAAAAGATTGTATTTGCGAAGATATTTTTTGAGAGGAGCTTCTTCAACACGATTGCATAATCCAGCAGAGGCAGCATCTGAATTTTTCTTAGATGCAACTGAGAAACTATATCTTTCACCTTTTTTTATTGTTGCTCCATTTTCTTGTGCCCATTTTTCCCAGTAAGCTAGTGTCTCGTGGTCTGTTTTGTAATTCAATGCAAACCCAGTTCCATCACTAAGACCATCTCCAAGCCACATACCAAGCAAATATGGGTCCATAGAAACTTCTTTTTTTGTCCAATTAATTCCTTCAACTTTGAACAGAACCAAACTATCTTTTGTTGTTTTGTTCAGTTTCAAATAATTTTCTATTGTTATATCTAGTGTGTCATCATCATCAAAACTATTAACAAAATCTTCGGCTTCTTTTAAAGAAGCAAAATATCTTTCTTGAATTTTATTGTTCTCTCTATTAAGAAATTTTACTGAATATTTATAATTTCTACCTTTACGATTACAGTTCAAAATATTTTTATGTTGTCTAATGCGAAGAGTGAGAATATGATTGTCCGTAACGCGGTGTTTCATAAAATTTTCTTTTTCTGGAATAACATCATACATATTCTTGAATCCAGAACAAGTACTACGAACACTTGTTGGATTTCCATTATCATCAACAAGAACATCACCAACTACTATATCTCCAGCACGTTTGGAACTTCCATCCCACATTAAAATTTGAGTTTCAGGGTCAAAACATTCCGCTGGGCACAAGAAACCCCAAGTTGTATTGTGTAATTTACGAGGTGGAATTAGTTTCCCACTCTTATCTGTCGGAGTAGAAATACGACGAGCGTGGCTTAAACTAGCGACATATGTCAAACGATTAAGAACTTGAGCAACACCAACCTTATTTGAACTGACGTGTTTAATCCCAAAATCTCCAGTTGAAAGTGCACGCTTGATACCGTTTTCAATGGTAGTAGATTTTATTATTTTATAAATATTTGTCTCATTGATAATGCGCTGGTAATCATCGGTTGATTTCCAAGAACCAGTATTTATTTCTTTAATAACCTGCTTTTCCATATCTTTTACAAGCTTGTTGAAATAGTTTCTAAACAAATTATTAAGAAGTGTTCCAGTGAGGTCAATTCGCTTGTTAATATAAGAATCGCGGTCGTCTTGTTTTGTCCATTCAAGACTTGCTTCCAATAATCGGAAAGTCATATATCCAAGAAACATAATTTTTTGGGTTGGTGTGCTACAATGTGGGAACAAATCATTGCTCAAAATATCAAGTGTAAATTCGTGTTTCTTTTTAATTCCGGTCTCTTTATCCATATTGATTGGCGTATACATCGCATAAGTGGTAATATAACGAACACATTCTTCTTGTGTTAACATTGTATTTGCGTCAATGATTGAAGCCTGTAATCCATTCAAAATTTCTTTGTACTTATCGCTATTTATGTCAAGAACCACTTTTTTGCAAACATCTAAGTCAGAGATAACGCCTAATGAGCGAAACACAATGAAGAGGGGTATGGGTTGTTTGACGCGCGGTAATTGGACATAAATAGGATTTCCGAATCCGTTATTTTTAGAAGATAAATACAAATTAATCTGCTTAGGAGATATGCATTTAAAATCTGGGACTGATTTGATCTCTGCGCTCCAATTATATTTTGTGTTGTTCTTTGCAATGTTGAAACAATATACGCGATTTTCGGCAGCGCGCTCTTGGCCTAAAACAGTTTTTTCTGAACCATTGATGATAAAGTATCCACCAGCATCAAACTTGCACTCGCCAGTATTGTTATCAGAAACGTGTTTGTATTGAGTTAATACACAGATGTTAGACTTGATCATAATTGGCATCTTACCAATATGAATTTTCGGAAGAGTTTTGTAAAACGTCTGTGTGTTTTCTAGATTTTCACCATTTCTGACTACAAATTTGATATTGATATCTACAGTCATTGCAGAAGCATACGTGAAATTACGAAGGCGAGATACTTGTGGGAACATAAGACTGGTCGCTCCATTATTTTCGTGAATTTGTGGACGATACATATTAAAGTTTTCAAATGTAATAAATATTTCTAATGCGTGCTTACCACTTTTATGGTCATAATCCTGTTCAGAAGCAATATGAACTGGATTAAACATTTCTATCGTTTTAATAATTTGGTATCCTACAAAATTATTATACGATTCAAGTTGATGTCTAACGAGTCTATCCAAATGTTGGCCTTTAAAATAAGACTCAATAATAGACCAAGGAGTTTCAATATATTGATCATTATGAACGTCAAACATATCTCCTGGAAAACTTTTGTTATTTTGCATTGGGTTTGCGATAATATGATATGACTGATTCATTTAGATATTTTATATTTCAATTTATTTTTAAATTGTTTTATCTCTTTTAACCTTTTTATCCTATTTTGAAAGATTTAAAGTGTTTTTAATGCTTATTTTCTGTGTTTATGAGATTTCCTTTTCTTGTGATTTTTCCGTTTTTTTGTGTGGCGTTTTCTCTTTATACCTCTTGCGGTTGATTCAAAAAAATCTGGACGTGGCTGTATTTGAACAGTTCTTCTACGTTCTCTTCTAGGAGAAGTTCCTCTAATTGCAGATTGGATGGGTCTTGGATTATGTCCCATTAATCTATCATGAATTGTATTATAAGGACCAGGTGGTAGTGAAGGTTGAACCATTTATATAATTATATAATTATATAATATTTTATTTTAAATTATTAATATCTAAATATAAACATAAGTATTTCAATACATTAAATGAATTTGGTTATAGATTTATTAGATAATGAAAATTCTAAAAATAATAACGAAAAATGCGAAAATAACGAAAATTGCGAAAATAATTTTGATAAAAGGCAAATAATAGATAACTTAGTAAAAAAAATAAATTATAAATATGATAATGGGGTGAATTATAATTTTGATTATAAGGAAATGTTAAAATATAAATCCGAAAAATACAATGACCCAAATCGTTATATAGTATCAAATAATTACAAAATAAATAATAGATTTTTAATTAATAGAGCTTTAAAGGCATCAAGAGAAGAAGCTCGTGTAATTCCAAAAATTGTAAAAAAGGAATTAATAACAATAAATGCAGATATAAATAATATTGGAGATTTAATTAAATTGATAGATGAAAATCCGTTGGATGATAACAAAGAATATAATATAAATATGTCTTCACTTCATAAAAGTAGAAAATACTTAGTAAGATTGAATGAAATGATTGGAATGAAGGAATTAAAGGAATCAATATTAGACCAAATTTTGTATTTCATTCAGGACTTACACAAAGATGAAAGCGATAAAATGACAAATGATTTTATGCATACTGTTATTTATGGACCTCCTGGAACAGGTAAAACAGAAGTAGCTAAAATTATGGGAAAATTATTTTCTAAAATGGATATTCTTAAAAAAGAAACATTTAAAAAGGTAACACGTGCTGATTTGATTGCTGGATATCTTGGACAAACCGCCCAAAAAACAAAGGATGTTATTACCGGATGTTTAGGTGGTGTTCTTTTTATAGATGAAGCATATTCCCTAGGTAATTCAGAGAAAAGAGATTCATTTTCAAAAGAATGTATTGACACACTGTGTGAAGCTTTAAGCGACCATAAAGACAATTTAATGGTCATTATTGCTGGTTATGAAAGTGAACTCAAAGAAAGTTTCTTTTCTTATAATCCAGGTTTAGAATCTAGATTCAATTGGAGATTCAAAACAGGGGGTTATACAGGAAAGGAATTATATGAAATATTTGTTAAAAAGGTAAATAAAATTGGTTGGACAATTGATAAAGACATAGATATAAAATGGTTTGAGAAAAATGCAGTATATTTCAAATTTTATGGAAGAGATGTAGAAACTCTTTTATCAAAAGCAAAAATATCTCATAGTAGAAGGATTTTTTGTAAATCTTCTGAATTAAAAAAGGTGATTTCAAAAAAGGATTTAGAAAATGGATTTGAAAATTTTTTGAAAATAGAAGAAGTTAAAAATAGAAAGGAAGAATCAGATAATTCAAAAAGAATTGGAATGTTATATATATAATTATTTGATTTTTCGTAAAACGTATTTAATAATTATAATAATTTATAACAATTAAAGAAATGTCAAACAGTAAAACAATTAAAATAAATACGGAATATTTCAATAATATTGGAAGTAAAACAAAAAAAAATAGAGAGAAGAAGGAGCGGTCATTAATGCAAAAACCGATTATCAATCCAAATTCTCTCAAGAAACAATTATTGAATAGAATAAAAGAACATAAAAATAAAGAGAAAATTGATAAAGAATCAAAAATAGCTTCTAGTAAAGATTTAGAAACAAAATCAAATATTGATTCCAGTAATAGTGAAAGCTCAACCCTAGATATTACAGACGAGTTCTACGATTCTATTAATTATTTAAATAGTTTGTCAAAAAAACACAAAGAAGACGGTGATAAAAAAAAATACGAAAAGGCGATTGAAAAGAAACGTCAAGATATTTCAAATAGAACTTTGAAAAATTATAATTCTGTGTATAGTGGAACAAATTCACCATATGTTGAAACTGAATTGCCAGAAGAATTAAAAGAAACTTTCATAAGTAGAGAGATAATTCCGATAGAATCAAAATCAGAAATAGAAACAAATCCAAGAATAAAATTAAATTACAAAATAGATGATACTGTTGCGTATGGATGTTTGAAAGGGGGTATTAAACCAACGTATAAGGCACTACATAACAAAACACGTAGAAATTATAATGAACAACAGGTGATTCAACAAGTGAGTCAACCTACATCTTTGAGTGAAAGAGAGAAAAGACTAGAAATATTGAAGCAAAGATTAAAGAAACACGAGGAATATATTGAAACCCAAAAACCTCCGATTTATTCCAAAATAGAAGAAGCCATTCCAATTGCAATTCCAACTCCTGTTAAAACGGAAGAATCTAGTAATAATCCAATAATAGGTCCGATATTTGATAATAGAATGAATATCCTAGAGAGAAACCAACAGACAGATGAAATTTGCAATCCTGAACCAGCAAAAAAGTTTATAAAACGTACTATTAAAAGAAAATACACATTAGGAAAATCTAAAATATATAAAAAGGTTGGAGTGCTTATTAAAGATAGAAATACTAGGAAAACAGTTGTAAATGCACACAAGGAATTGAAAAAAAAACCAATCAATGAGGTAAAAAATTATTTGAAAAAACACGGATTAATAAAGGTTGGAAGTAATGCTCCGAATGATATTTTGCGTAAAACTTATGAAAGCGCAATATTAGCAGGAGATGTTGTAAATAACAATAAGGATACACTTATTCACAATTTTTTAAATGACACAGAAAATGAATAAAAAGACGTAATGTTTTATTATCTTGTCTTAAAATAAGTATGGAAACCACTAGAAATAAATTACCTGAAAAAGTAGAATTGTTTTTTCAAGAATTAAGCGAATATTTAGATAAAAAACTTCTTTATTATGGTAGTGTTCAAAGGCGAGATTATTTTGAGGGAAAAAGTGATATTGATGTAGATATTTTTACAGATAATGAAAATAGCACAATTACAAAATTGCAACATTTTCTGGATAAACCAAAAGAAAGATTCAAGAAAATAATATGGAGATTAAATCACAATAATCAGGTTGTTTATGGATACAAGATTTATTATACATCACCAGAAAAAGATTTTCAAGTTGAATTTGCTATTTATAATGAAAAATATAAGAAAGGTGTATTAAAAGAGCATCTAAAAAAGACGGTTTTACCATTTTATGCAATATGGCTTCTTACAATATTGAAGTTTTTTTATTATCAATTGCATTTAATAGACAAATCTACATTTACATATATAAAAAAATTAATAATGACACATGGAATAGGCTTGCCACACGACGATTTTGTTGTTCTAAAATAAAACATCTTGTGTAAATTTATAAAAAGAATTTAAAAAAACCAGATTAAAGATAATTTGGTATTATAATATAACCTCGTATATCATAATACAATGGCATTAGTAAAAGATTATTTTGAAAAAACAAAACATTACAAAGAAGAATATGGAGAAAAGACAGTTGTTTTTATGCAAGTGGGGAGTTTTTTTGAAGTCTATGGAATTCAAGACCCAACTTCTGGAAAAATATCAGGAAGTAGTATTACAGAATTTTCTAAAATATGTGACCTAAATATTGCAGAGAAAAATATATGTGTTGGTGACCAAAATGTTGTTATGGCTGGGTTCTCTCTCTCAATGATTGATAAATATTTAAGAAAAATGCAAGATGCGAATTATACAGTTCCAGTTTATACACAGGATGAACAAGCGAAAAATACAACGCGAAGTCTTTCAGGGATTTATTCACCAGGAACATTTTTCCCAGTAGATTCAAGTAAAATCACAAATAATATTATTTGTATTTGGGTAAATGTAGTAAATATGAAGTCTTCTCTCTTATCCAAGATTTTGAAAACGGAAAAGGCGTTTACAAATGATATTATATATTGTGGAGTTTCAAATATTGATATATATACCGGAAAGTCGTCAATATTTGAATTCCAAGAAAATTATATAAAAAATCCTACAACATTTGATGAACTAGAGAGGTTTGTTTCTATTTATAATCCAAGTGAAGTTGTAATTATTGGAAATATTCACGAAAAGGAAATGGAATTGATAGTTAATTATGCAAATATTAGATGCAATAGTTTACATATAATTAGTTTAAAACCAGATGAAAAGAAGGAAACAAACTTTTTAAAGCAAGCCCAAAATTGCGAAAAACAAATTTATCAGAAGGAAGTTCTAAACAAATTTTTTCCTGGTAAATATGAAAATTATACCCATCTATTAGAATTTTATCAAAAGGAGTATGCAACACAATCATATTGTTTTTTACTTGATTTTGTTTATCAACATAACCCAAATTTAGTTAATAAAATAAGCCCACCTGTATTTGAGAATTGTAGTGACCGACTTGTATTAGCGAATCATTCATTGAAACAACTGAATATTATTGATGACGACAATGATTATAATGGAAAATATTCATCCGTTGAAAAAATGTTGAATCATTGTTTAACACCAATGGGTAAGCGTAGATTTTCGTATGATTTCTTAAATCCAACAACTAGTAAATCATATTTGCAATCAGAATATGATATTACTTCACATATATTGGACATATACGACAGTATAAATTTAGAGCAAATGCGTAACAAAATGGCAACTATAAAAGATATAAACAAATTGAATAGGCAGATTATTATGAAGAAAATCTCTCCGAAAACATTGTATCAACTTTGGAAGAATTTTTATACAATCAAAGATGTCTTTGAATCTTTATCAAATGATATAAATTTAATGGATTATTTGGAAAAATACAATAATAATATTCAAAATCTCTCTCTGTATTGTCAAACATTGATTGATTTTTTGGAAAGTAACTTGAATATGAAATTATGTGAAGGTATTGATAGCATTCAGAATTTTGAAACAAATTTTATTAATCCAGGTATAAACGCAGAATTAGACAGCAATAATACATTGTTAACAGAATCATTTGATATTTTAGAAGCTATTCAGACGTATTTTAATGATTGTATTGGCAAGACTGAAAAATCAAAGAAGTCAAAGTCTTCAGATTTTGTTAAGTTACACGAAACAGAAAAGAATAATTTCAGCTTAGTTGCAACAAAACGTAGATGCGTTATTTTGAAGGAATCAATGAAAAATGTATTACCTGAAAATACCGTTGATTTAAAATATAATAGTTCTAAAATATTCCAATTTAAATTTAGCAAAGACACAATCTCATTTTCACTTCAAAGTAATAGCAATGATTGTATAACAAGCACACAAATAAATAGTTTATGTAAAAATATAACTACTGTTAAACAGAAATTGAAAGACATTATCAATATGGTTTACATCGGAATATTAGAAAAGATTGAAAAATTTCAGAACGAAATAGACTCAATTATAGATTTTGTAACTAAATTAGATGTTTCAATGTCAAAAGCATTTATAGCAAGAAAATACAATTATTGTAGACCATCACTGCATTCAGATTCAGAATTAGGAAAGTCTTTTGTGGATGCAAAAGGATTACGTCATTGTTTGATTGAAAAAATCCAACAATCTGAAATTTATGTAACAAATGATATATGCTTAGGAAAAAATGACAGTAAAGACGGAATGTTATTATATGGGACAAATGCCGTTGGAAAGACCAGTCTAATAAGAGCACTTGGAATCGCAGTTATAATGGCCCAAGCCGGTATTTATGTGCCTTGTTCACAATTCGTTTTTAATCCATATAAATATATATTTACGCGCATTATTGGTAATGATAATATTTTCAAAGGTCTCTCTACCTTTGCAGTTGAGATGTCTGAACTAAGAACTATTCTACGACTTGCAGATAAGGATAGTCTAATTTTGGGAGATGAATTATGTTCAGGAACCGAAAGTATTTCAGCTCAAAGTATTTTTGTTGCAGGAATACAACAGTTATGTAATAAACAAAGCAGTTTCATATTTGCCACACATTTGCACGAAATAGTATCTTATGATGAGATAAAGGGTTTGTCAGATAAGGTATCACTTAATCATATGGAAGTTATATATGATAAAGAGAGAGATGAACTTATATATGACCGTAAGTTAAAAGATGGTCCAGGGACAAATATGTACGGTCTAGAAGTTTGTAGGTCTCTCAATTTGCCGGATGATTTCCTTCAACTTGCACACAATATAAGGATGAAATATCATCCTGAAACCAGTTCAATTCTCAGTTTTAAAACGTCACATTTTAATAGTAAAAAGATAATGGGGAAGTGCGAAATGTGTGATATGGCAATGGGAACAGAAGTTCATCATCTGCAACATCAAAGTGAAGCAGATAATGATGGATTTATTAGAAAACCAGATGGAACAGTGTTTCATAAGAATCATCCTGCAAATTTGATGACACTTTGTGAAAGTTGTCATAACAAGATGCATCATCCACAAGCGAAAACAGAAGCAGAAGTAGAAGTAAAACACAAGAATACAAAGACGAAGACAAAAAGTATCAAAGAAAAAAAACAAAAAAATACGATGGATAAGACTTAAATATTATTTGTTATGTTATTATAATATAATGGAATTATTAGAACAAGTTATCATAGTTTCAGGAATATTATTTGGATTAATAATAATTTTTCAAGCGTTCAATACTGAATCTTCAGATACGACAGATACCAAGGTTTTATTAGGAACAGCAACAATTGAAGCAATGGAAAATGGTAGGGTTGGTCCAAATCCGGATTTAGCAACAGATATGTCTGAATTTGATGCACAAAGAAAATTAGAGCATAGTTTTTGTGAATTTAATGGAGGAAATTTGCAAAATTTAGAAATTGAATGTAATAATTTGTCAAAAACAAATTGTTCAAAAGTGAAATGTTGTGGCTATTTAAATCAAGAAAAATGTGTTACAGGAAATAAATTTGGACCAACTTATAGGTCTGATAAATCAGGGAATAACATAGAAATTGATACTTATTATTATATGAATAAATGTAGTGGTCCAAAATGTCCAAAGGGTGAATAAAATATAAGTAAAATAAATAAAAAATTGATTTTGAAATAATAATATAAAAGAGTAATATAATATATAATATGATCATACCTATCAAGTGTTTTACGTGTGGAAAAGTTATCGCAAACAAATATCGTTATTATTGTGAAGAAGTTAGAAAACGCAAGTTGGCAAAAGATATGGATGTTGATAAGGTGCTTTATTTGACCAAAGAGTTCAGAGATAAGACACCAGAAGGTGAAGTTTTGGATGAGTTAAATATGATAAAGATGTGTTGTAGAAGACATTTCTTAACACACGTTGATATTGATTAAAATCTGCAACAATTGATTAAAAATATGTTGAAAATAACTAGTTAACAGAAGATAATATTTGTATTAATTTCTTCAATTAATGTATAATGGTTAAAAGTCGTAAAAATAATAAAAGGTCAAGATGCGGAGGAAAAACTCAAAAAGTGTGGAAGATGAAAGGGTGTTCAAAATTAAGGAAACATAAACATATTAAATCAAAAAGGAGAATGCAAAGAGGGGGAAATTGTGGATGTAGTGCACCTTTTTTACAGGGAGGTGGAGGAATGTCTAGTTTGCATCCAACACACGTAGGTAGTTCGTGGTCTGGAAATGTAGGTGGATGGCCTGGAGTTAATGGCGCTCATGGTGGTTCATGGTTATCACAAAACTTATATAAAGGAGGTGACCCACAAACAGAAGGTATTATAAACGAGAGAACTATTCAATTCACGCAAGGTAAACCAGATATTAGATTGGTAGGAGGAGGTTCAAAAAAACATAAAAAGAAAATGAAGGGAGGTTCTTTATTAGGAAATTTAAAATTTGGCCTTGGGAGTGCGTATAATACATTAGCTGGATATCAAAATCCGGTAAATCCTGCTCCATATGAACAGACTAAAATGTCACATATGACATTAAGCGAACTTGCAAGATAATTTTTATACAAGAAATAGAAGATATTTTCTATAAATATATCATAATGGCTCCCTTACCGAAAAGACTTAAGGAACTTTGCAATCCAGCATTATTTTATTTCATTATTTCTGTTATTGCATTAGTAGTTTCTGCATTGCAAAATGTAGGAAGAAGAAACACGTATGTTTTAGGAGGTTTAACAAGACGTGTTCCTAACACGTCACTTGTTTTTCTAGTTAAAATTGTTTACATTCTTTTCTGGACTTGGATTTTGAATTTGATTTGCAAAGATGGACATACTACAATTTCCTGGTTACTTGTTCTTGCTCCTTTTATTCTCCTTTTTGCAGTTGTCTTCTTAATGATGGTTAGTCCTTATATAGAAGGAATGGAAACCAAAATGCCTCCTTCTACTGCTGCTACTGTTGCTTTACCACCAACTGCAACAGTAAAAGATAAGAAAACAGTTGAAGCAACTGCAGTAAAAGAAGGATTTGCTGCTAGAAAGAAGCCAATGAAAAAAAAATAAGAGAACATTAAGCAGTCATAATCATAATACAATATAAACAATTAATAAAAATGTTATGAATTCTATTTTTTCTCTCGTTATATCATAATGGCTCCACTTCCAAAATCTTTAAAAGAATTATGCACTCCAGCATTCTTTTATTTTGTTGTTTCTATGATTAGTTTAATTGTTATGGTTCTAGGAAACCTTGGCAATACTTCTAAATTTAATTTAGGATTATTCTCAGTTTATGTTCCAAATGTTACATTCATATTTATTGTTCAATTTTTCTACGTTCTTTTCTGGACGTGGATTTTGAATTTGATTTGCAAAGATAACCGCAAAGGATTTGCTTGGTTCTTGGTTCTTATTCCTTTTATTCTTTCCTTTTTACTTATTGGAGTTATTTCTACTAAGGAAGGTGCTAAAAATATGGGTAAAAAAATGATTCGCAATACAAAACGTTAAGTCAAAATAATTATAAGTTTTGCAATAAAATTTATAATTTATCTATTACCTTATCCAAATGTTCTAAAAGAAGAAAAATACATTGCAGCTAATATAATAAGCATCCCAATATAATCATCTATTGTAGTTGGAACATTGAGCCAATATTTGTTGCTAACTATCTGACCTATAAAATCAAATACATAAGAAGACAAACTAACCTGCGCTGGGTTTAAAAATGTATTACCAAGACGATTTGCAGGTATAACAAAAAACCATTCTATAGTTGCCCAGAATTCGCTAGTTAATAATTTATTATAAAATGTCGCGTCTACACCTTTTAAAGTTGTTTGCATAAACATAGCCAAATCAAAAGCAACAAGCAACATAATATTAAGAAAAATCCAATATATAAATGTTTTTAAATTTGTCGGTTTCATAATATAAATTAATAAATATAATATTAATTTAATATAATGTCATCTAATTCTTCTAAAATTTATTATTATATTTTATATTTTACGTCATTTTTTACTTCACAATCGTTAAGTATGTGGGGTCAATATTTTACATTGAAATTTAAAAATTTAACTAATTGGGAGGCTTTCAAGATGGCAATACCATTTGCTTGGATTGATTGGTTTTTTTTGACAATTGCGATAGATATTGGACACACTCATAAACTAGTAACACCAACACAAGATACTTTCCTTCTTATTATAGTGCAATTTTGTTTAGTCTTGATTATTAATCATTTTTATTTAAAACAAAATGTTTATTTCAGCGAAGTTGTTGCATTTGTGTTAATATTGATTGCGTATTCAATTAGTTTATTCAATCTTGTATCTCACGCATTAAAACTTCCTGTTCCAAAGGTGAATAAAAAAATGTTTGATGAACAATCAAATAAATTATCATATGACAATAAAAATAAAATTGTTAAAATAAATAATAATCAAAGTGAAATAATAAAAGAATCTAAAAAAGAAATAAATACATCAGATTCAGAAGAAACCAATAAATAATTAAATATATATTTATATTAAGTATAAATATGCAAGATATTAAAAAACATAAAAATGGATTATCATACGATTTGAATGGATTTAAATTCATTTCTATAAAGGGTTCACCGAGAGAAAGAGGGAAGGCAATGGGATATTTTAGTGGAAAAGACTTTAAAAAGGTTCAAGAAGTACTAAAATTCAATTGTTATGAAAGCTATGGAAAAACGTGGGATTTTTTTATAGAATCAACCAAAACAGTTTTAAAAGATAAAATAAAAAACGAATTCCCTGAATTTTACGAAGAAATGGAAGGAATCGCAGAAGGAATAAATGAAGCTGGTTTCACAAAAACAACTGTAGATGAAGTGCTTGCTTGGAATAATATATTTACAATAATAGATTCTTGGTATGGAAGTGAAAAAGGAACTGGAAGTAAAGAAGGTGGTGGACAACCAGATAGGTGTAGCGCATTTATTGCCTGTGGAGATTATACAACAGACGGTAAAATTGTATGCGCACATAACAGTTTTGTAAATTATATTGATGGACAATTTATGAATTATGTTGTAGATGTTCAACCTGAAAAAGGAACCAGAATTTTGATGCAAGGACAACCTGGATGGATATGGAGTGGTACTGATTTTTTCATAACTGGAAAAGGTATAATTGGAACAGAAACAACTATTGGTGGATTCAACGTATATGAGAATAATTCACCTATATCTTGCAGAATTAGACAAGCTATGCAATATGGAAACACATTAGATGATTATGTTGAAATACTATTAAAAGGTAATTCTGGTGATTATGCTAACACTTGGTATTTAGCTGATGTTAATACAAATGAAATAATGATGTTTGAACTAGGATTGAAATATCACAATATTCAGAGAACTAAGAATGGCTATTTCATTGGGTTTAATGGCACATTTGACCCAAAAATTCGTAATATGGAATGTAACAATCAAGGATTTTTTGATGTAAGACGACATCAAGGTGCACGTCGTGTACGATTGACTGATTTAATGGAAGAAAATAAGGGGAAAATAGATTTGGAATTAGCAAAAATCCTTATTGCTGACCATTATGATGTCTATTTGAAAAAAAGCGATAATCCTTGTTCGCGAACAGTATGTTCACATTATGATTTAGATGGGCGTGAATATATGTCACAAGCTGATAGACCATTACCATATCAACCAAGAGGTGCAATGGATGGATTTGTTGTTGATAGTCAAATGGCAAAAAATATGTCGTTTTGTGGGCGATGGGGGTCTAGTTGTGGAATTGCATTTGACGCAGATAAATTCTTTGATGAACATCGTCAATGGATTACTCAAAAACCATATATAAGTAGTCGTCCTACACAACCTTGGACTGATTTCAAGATTATGAATGTTGGTAAAAACAATAAAACAACATCTAAAGAGAGAAAAACCAAGACTAGTTCTAATGCAAAAGGAAGAAAAAATAAAACAGCTAAGAAAAGAAAAGATAAAAAATTGGTATTAGAAGAAGATGAGGAATAAAATTATACCTCAACCAAAAAGAAAATTGTAGAAAATACGAATAATATTATTTATTACGAATAATATTATAAAAATATATAATTAGTATAAGTAAATGGAAAGCATTTCTTGGAAACTTATTGACACATATTTTAAAGATAATCCTTACAATTTAGTTGCACATCATTTAGAATCTTACAATGATTTTTTCAGTTCAGGTATTAATCAAATTTTCAAGGTAAATAACCCAATACGTTATATTGATAGGGAAGAAGATGATAAATCCAATAAAAACACTAGAAAACAAATGTTACTATATTTAGGTGGTAAAAATGGAGACAAAATTTATTTTGGTAAACCAATAATATACGATGAAAGTAATACTCATTATATGTATCCAAATGACGCTAGACTAAGAAATATGAATTATGGAACAACTATTCATTATGATGTTGATGTTGAAATTATTTATTTTGAAGGAGAAGAGAGAAAAGAACATACAACTACATTAGAGAAAATATATCTAGGTAAGTTTCCTATTATGCTTCAGTCTAATATGTGTATTTTGAAGGATTTGTCAACTGATGTCCGTTTTAATATGGGAGAATGTCGCAATGATTATGGCGGTTATTTTATTATTGATGGGAAGGAAAAGGTTATTGTAAGTCAAGAGAAATTTGCGGATAATATGCTTTATATTAGAAAGAATAAAAGTGATGATATTTATAGTTTTTCAGCAGAAGTAAGATCCGTTTCTGAAGATTCATCAAAACCTCAACGAACAATGGCGATTAAGATTATGGCCCCTAGCACTGTTCTCTCTAACAATCAAATTGTAGTTGCTGTTCCTAATGTTAAAAAGCCAGTTCCACTCTTCATTTTAATGCGTGCATTAGGTGTTATTTCTGATAAAGAAATTATAGAATATTGTTTACTTGATATGAATAAAAATAAATCTTATGTAGACCTATTTATACCATCAATACACGATGCAAATAAAATTTTCACTCAAGAAACCGCAATTAAATATATTGCATCATTCACTAAACGTAGAACAATAACAGGTGTTCTAGATATTTTGATGAATTATTTTTTACCACATATTGGAGAAGACAATTTTTTAGACAAGGCATATTATGTAGGGTTTATGGTAAATAAACTTTTGCGTGTTTACACAGGTGAAGATAAACCTACAGACCGAGACAACTTTCGTTTTAAACGATTGGAATTATCCGGTTCCCTTATTTACGACCTTTTTCGCGAGTATTATTTGATTCAAAAGAGAGAAATCGCATTAAAAATAGATTCTGAATATTATTTTCATAAAAATAAATACGAGGGTAATTTTTTCAGTCTAATAGATGATAATTATCTTGAATTCTTTAAAGACCGAACTATTGAAACTGGATTCAAAAAAGCTTTCAAAGGAAATTGGGGTTCAGAAGCTCGCACAAAAAGAGTCGGAGTAATTCAAGACCTTAACAGATTATCTTGGAATACATTTATTTCACAGTTGCGTAAATCAAATCTTCCATTAGATGCTAGTGCAAAGGTTGTAGGACCGCGATTATTACACTCATCTCAATGGGGTTATATTGACCCAGTAGATACACCAGACGGCGGCAATATTGGTCTCCATAAGCATCTTGCAATTAGTGCTGCAGTATCAAGTGGTTATTCTTCAGAACCACTTATAAAATGGATACGTGCAAAAACAGATTTGAAAATATTACAAGAATGCAATCCAAAAATTTTGTCGGAAAATACAAAGGTGTTGGTTAATGGGAATTGGATTGGAGTTATTGATAATCCAATTGAAACTATCAAACTTTTGAAATTATTCAAACGCAATGGATTATTACCAATTTATACAAGTATTTCTTTTAATTATGAACACAATGAAATGTATATATATTGCGATTCAGGTAGATTAACACGACCAATTTATTATATGGTAAATGATACCACAGATAAGACGAGTTTTCAGAGAGAAATTATAAAGGAAAAAATGGAGAAAGGAGATATAAAATGGGAAGAAATTGTTGCAGGATTCAAACAAAAGTCTGGAGATGAAAATTTCAATATAAAACGAAATAAAATTTATGATATTGGTGAGTTATACCCTTCTTTGAATGGAAAAAGTGTTGATTTGATTGAAAAGGAGTTGGTTGAATCAAGTTCAATGGTTGATTATATTGACACTGCAGAAGAAGATGGACTTATGATTGCAAATAATTTGGAAGATATAAAAAAATATAGATTTTACACAAATATTGAGATAGACTCTTCTTTTTTGTTGGGAGTATTAGGAAATTTAGTGATATATCCTGAAAATAACCAGTTCCCACGTAACGCATTTTCGTGTGGTCAAAGTAAACAAGCTGTATCTGTATATCATAGTAATTATCAAATGCGTATTGATAAAATGGGGGTTATATTGAATTATGGACAAACGCCTTTATTGAAAAGTCGTTATTTAAATTATTTTAATAAAGAAGAACAACCTTATGGAATCAATGCAATCGTTGCAATTATGTGTTATACTGGATATAATGTAGAAGATGCAATTCTAATCAATGAAGGTTCAGTTAAGAGGGGGATATTCAGAACATCTTATTACAATATGTACGAATCTCGCGAAACATCAGATAAAATTGGAGACTCAACTAGTTCTACATTTTTTGCAAATTTGGAAGGTAAAAATGTCGTTGGAATTAAAGAAGGGTATGACTACAGTCAATTAGATGTTCACGGTTTAATAAAAGAAAACACGCCACTAAATGATGAAACCGTTTTAATAGGGATGATTTCTTCAAACTCCGAAAAATCTGATGTTTTTCAAGACTCTTCTGTTTTCCCCAAAAAAGGACAACTCGGATTTGTAGATAAGGTATTTATTACTGAAGGAGAGCAAGGATTTAGGTTGGCAAAAGTTCGTGTGAGAGAAGAACGCGTTCCTGCAATTGGCGATAAAATGGCTTCTAGATGTGGACAAAAAGGAACCTTGGGTCTCATTATTCCTGAAAATGATATGCCTTTTACAAGCGACGGAACACGTCCAGATTTAATCATTAATCCACATGCATTGCCATCTCGTATGACAATTGGACAGCTGGTTGAGTCTCTTTTTGGAAAGGCCTGCACATATTATGGCGGTTATGGAGACTGCACTGCATTTGCAACAAAAGGACCGAACACAGAAGTTTATGGAGAAATGCTTGTAAATGCTGGTTTTCATTCAAGTGGTAATCAAATAATGTATAATGGTATGACAGGTGAGCAAATTTATTCTGAAATTTATATGGGACCTACATACTATATGCGCTTGAAACATATGGTCAAAGATAAAATCAATTATCGTGCAAAAGGTCCACGCACAGTATTAACTCGTCAAACAGTTCAAGGTAGAGCAAATGATGGAGGTCTTCGCTTAGGTGAAATGGAGCGCGATGGAGTGATGGCTCATGGTGCATCGGCATTTTTGAATGATTCCTATATGAATCGTGGCGATGAATATTATATGGCGGTTTGCAATAAAACAGGTTGTATTGCGGTTTATAATCCTTCTATTAATTTATTTATGAGTCCATTTGTGGATGGGCCAGTTAAATTCAATTATACGTTGGATGGTAAGATGAATGTAGAAAATATAAGTAAATTTGGGAGGTCATTTAGCATTGTTAGAGTTCCGTATGCACTTAAACTTCTCATTCAAGAATTACAGGTAATGAATGTTCAGATGAGGATTATTACAGAAGATAATATAGACCAATTATTGAGTATGTCGTATTCTGATAATATTAATAAATTATTAAAACTAAGTGATGATGAAAAACTTACAGAAATAGTTGATAATTATAAGAAGGATATATCATTGAAAATAGTTTCTTCAAGAAATGAAAATAATGGAAAATTGAAAAAACCTGTTGAAAGACCAGAATATCCTAATTTTGAAAGTAAATATGAAGAACCGAAGAGGGTAAGATTAAATATAAAAGACCCAACTCTTAGAGCACAATATGAAGGTCTTCCAGAAAGAGAAAAAATTATGTTTGAGAGAAATATAATTGAACAGAAAAAACTAAAATCTGCTTCTGACTCTGCTTCTGCTTATAATGATAAAAAATCAAATTCTCCACAATATGCACCAGTAACGCCTCCTTATTCACCAGGCTCGCCACAATATGCACCAGGTTCTCCACAATATGCACCAGGATCGCCACAATATGCACCAGGAACACCTCCTTACGCACCAGGAACACCTCCTTACGCACCAGGAACACCTCCTTACGCACCAGGAACACCTCCTTACGCACCAGGAACACCTCCTTACCCATCAAATTCTAGTGAAAATGAACCAATCAGTATTTTAGAAGTTGAAGAGAAAAAGGAGGAAAATAAAGAGGAAGAAAATGTGTCAACTTCAACAAATGGAGATAAAAAAACAATAAGTTTTGATTTAAAACCAGGAGTTATTGAAGAAGGTGAAACAAAGAAAATTAACTTAATATAAAATTGAATTAAAAATAAAATGATAATGTGTAGTATATTTATAATGGCCACTCAAAACTCAAGTAGCATGATATCATCAATATACAAATCCAGAAGGGTTATTTTAGAACTTATGAAAAGGCAAGATTATGATATTGAAGAATATAATAATTTTAGTATAAACGAAGTTAATTCAATGTTTAATAACAAACAATCTGATATGCTTCTTAAAAAAAAAGAGAATAATCTTGCAACAGGAAAACCAGACAAGATATATATAAAATATTATTTAGGAAAAAGTTTAAGACCCCAGAACATTCAAGAGATGATAGACGATTTGTTTAATTTGGAAGAAGTGTTAGAAAAACAAGATACACTTATGATAATTACAAAAGAAGATATGAATGAAAGCCTTACAAATTTGTTGAAACATATTTGGGAACAAGACAACATCTTGGTTGTGATTCAGTCTATTAAAAGATTACAAATAAATATTCTTGACCACGTTCTTGTCCCCCCTCATAAAGTTTTATCTGAAGTGGAAATGAACGAAGTTAAAAGAAAATACAATATAACTGACGATTCTCAATTTCCAGAAATTTCAAGATTTGACGCCGTATCTCAAATAATAGGAATTCGCCCAGGACAACTTTGTGAAATAACTAGACCTAGTAAAACAGCTGTTACAACATTATACTATAGAATATGTGTATAAATCTATTTGCTATTAAGATTGTATAAGAAAAATTATTATATAAATAATTCTATAATTATTAATATATATGAGTGTAACTCAACAATATTATGATAAAATAAATGTTTTATCTGAAAAATTTCCAAGCATTTTAGATGAATTTAAAAGAAATTATGTCATTTATAATCAACATCCTGATTTTCAAGAATATGCAAATGCTTACAATTCAAGTAAAGGTGCACTTTCTGAAGTTAATAAAGATTTATTTGTTCTAACAAATGATCTTCAAAAAAACATAGATAAATTAAATGAAAATTCAGAACATATTATTGTAGAATTGAACAGACTTAAAGAAGAAAATGAATTTTTAAAAAAAACTTTACTACAATCCACTGGAACAAACAATAGTGCAGATGAACTAAATGGTGATGCAAAAGAACAATATAAATATCAGTACATAAGAAATGTTACAATGATTTTGGGTAACGTTTTTTTATTATTAGTTATGTTTAAGTTTTTTAAGAAGTAAATTTATTGCATTATATTTTTATTCATTTTTTATTTAACAATATAAAATGAATCTTAATCTATTAAATATAATGAAAACATTTAGAAATCAAAAAAAAAAAATTATAGATGGAACCGATACTAAAGACATTGAAAAAATTCAAGCTATAAAAATACCTAATAAATATAAATTAACACCACTTAATAATAGTTTAATTTTTCCAAAATCATTATTTTTTAAAAAAAATATGAATGATATTAAACTTTACGATGTTGATTTTATTAGTAAAAGTAGTAAAAAACTTATTGAATACAATAAAAATAAAAATAGTGGATTTAAAAATGAAGGAATTTTAGCTTTATTTATTACAGGTTTAATTATTGGGTTTGGAATAAATTCATTTTTTGTATTTCATAGAAAAAACAATTTCAAATATTATTATATAACTAATAATTTTGACAATTTTAATAATTATAATATGATAATATAATAATATAATGTCCTCAACAGAAGCAGTTGATAAAATGGATTCATCAATATTAAAATTACAGTCGCTTGAAGCTGAGTATGATTTAGTAATGACACAATACAGACAAGCTTATTTAGATTATATAAGTTCCTTACAAACTATTAACACAGAAAATAATGGCCAAGGTCGCCAATTTGATACTTTACAAGGTAGACGTTTTTGGGGGACATCTGGAATAAAGGACTTAACTGTTGCTTCAACAGATGAATGTATAGCATCCTGTGCAGGAGATTTGAATTGTACAGGCGCTTCGTTCAATTTATCATCTGGATATTGTTGGTTGCGTACAGGAGACGGTGATGTAACTGTTTCAAATAATAATGATGAATATGCTCTTATGCCTAGTATTTCTCAAAATACAAATAATCTAAAAATGTTGAATGATAAATTAATTAGACTAAATGTTGAAATAATGAATGAGTTAAATTCAACCGAGCCAACTGTTTTTCGTGAAATTGAAACTAAAAATGAAAAAAAAACTATAATGGAGAACAGAAATGAGGAGTTATTAAAAGAAAAGGCCAAAATACTAAAATCAATGGGCGAATACGAAGATTTGACAGCACAATATGATAGCAACTCTATATATGTTAGACAAGCAAATGCAGAATATATTTTATGGACTATACTTGCAGTAACAATTATTGTAATAATTATTAAGATGGTTGTTACTCCACAATCAAGAGGAAGTGACCATATTAAATTTGCATTGAAATTAATATTAGGTTTTGTTTTTCTTGTGACATTGACAAAATTAGATAACCCTTCTGCTTATGCTATTTTTGGAGTGTTTGTAATTGTAGCAATTTTCGTAGTATCTAGCTCTGCTTCTGGTTCTGGTTCTGGCTCTTCTTCTTATGGTGCTTCTTCTAGTTACAATTCACCAAGTTCATCATCATACTCTTCAAAATTTTAAATAAATAATAGCAAATTATTTCATATTATTTATTTTATTCTATTTAAATATATTAATGAGCACTACAACTTTGAATCAAGGAATAATGTTTAAGAAATATCAAAATAAAATTAGAAATGAAACTAAAATTAAAAAACCTAGTAACAAAAAATCATTTTGGGAAAAGAAAATATTGGGCAAAGAAGGCTTTGAAAGTGGAGATTATGCAAATGCTCAATTTTCTGAAATTAAAGTTCTTCAAGATAAATTAAATGAACTTTTAGCTGAATATGATATTCAAAATAAAGGTTTGATAGGAAAAACAACAGAATATAGTAATATTGTTAGTGGAACAGGTAAATATTCTGGTAAAAATGTAAGATTCACAACAGGTCACATATGTTATGTTACTAAACAAGGTGTTGTTAGATATATAGGTTCACCTGATTTATGGGAATCAATACAAGGTAAATATGGATGTCCTGGTTATGAATATATAGAACTAGGTATTCCTTGGTCAGATTCTTATTGGACAGAAGGTACGATTATTCCTACAGATCCTCCTCTTATTTCAGGTGTTCCAATGTCAGCAAATGAACCTTGTGAAAATTATGGACAAAATGTATATGTGAATGAATTTGTAAGAAATCCTACAGAAAAATATGTAGGTTGTTATCGTGATAAACCTGATAATGTAATCAAAAATCCAGTTCCAGTATTAAATAGTGATAGTGATCAAGGATTTCAGACATTATCATCATCTGTTTATTTAGGAGATTCAAATTCATTTGGTGCATTTAGAGCGTTTGATCAGAGAAATGATACCTGGTGGCATAGTGATGTAAGAGCAGAAACTAATTATAACGCATCTACAGGTATTTATGAAGGTCAAACTAGTTTTCCATATATAGATACTACTGGAACAGCTCAAACAATGTACGGAGAATGGTTATGGGTGCATCTTCCTGCTAGTCAAATAGTTTCAAGTTATGAAATTATTCCTCGTCCAGATAATGGATCATTTACTACAAGATCTCCAAATACGTGGTATATAATGGGACTTAATGCTGGTCAAAGTTGGCATGTTATAGATTATCAAGAAAACCAGAATTTTTCACAAGAGGGTAAAAAGTTTAATATTACATATCCTGGTAGTTATGAATATTATTTAATTGTTCCAACTGTAGTTGGAAATTCAGATACAGCTTCTTCTAATAATCGTTATTGTGTTCAAATTGCAGCATTTAATCTCTCTGTAGCATCAGATTCCGGTTTTACTAATGATAATCGTGCAATGAGTTGGGATCAAGGTGCATATCAAACATATGATGCTTGTAAACAAATGGCTGTTGATAGAGGTTATAAATATTTTGGTCTTCAAGATGTGAGAGATAATGGAACAGCAGCGTGCCTTCTAAGTAATGATATTGCAAGGACAGAAATGTATGGAGAAGCAATGAATACAAATATGATTCCTATTTGGGATTCTAAAACATATGGACACACTGTAAATGGTATGACAATGACTATTGGTGGAAATGCTGTAATATGGGAATCTGGAACAAATGCTGAAATTTGGATATCTCCAAATGCACCGGTAGATTGTGCTTGGGGTGGATATGCAAACCCTGATACTGTTCAAGGTAGTTTTGGTGGAAATTGTGTAGGTAAACCAAAAAATATTGATTGTGGAAATCCTAGCCCTACAGAAAGTTATGGAACAGAGGGTATAGTTGGAAATTTAAATCCATATCTCAAAAATGCAGCTATAAATAGTTATAATAGTTCTACACCAAATTTTTCATATTCTTCATTAAGTGAATATACAGGTGGAGATCCTGCATTTTGTTGTGGAAAAACAGTAACTTATTCATATCAATGTGGTGGGGGTCCTTTTAAATCTGGTGAAATTGGAGGTGGTGCAAATATTGATTTTGATTGTTCTGCAGAAGTTGCAAATTGTAAATTCTTTTTAATTCTACAAGGCGATGGAAATCTTTGCATATACAGAGGCACTGGACCCAATGATCAAAGAGGTGGTGCTGTTTGGTGTGCAATGACAAATGGACAACAAAAAGAACCAAATCCTGATTGGGTTGCATCAAAAGGAAAATTCGGTGTCAATTATTTAGTTTCCGGACAAGGATTATTGCCTGGTGAATGGATTGGTTCTGATGATGGTTCTCTCAAATTAATTATGCAAACAGATGGAAATCTTGTATTGTATACTTCAACTCGTAATTTAAATTGTGTAACCAAAGAAGATAAATCTTATGGAGGTGGATGGGCAAATGCTGTTTATGAATTAAATGGAGTAGGAAATGGTAATAATATTAAAAAACTTGGTTATGTTGATTCTAATGGTAGTTTATCTGAATATCCAGCGGATATGATTGGCAAAGGGACCGATTATAAAATGATTCAAAATTATGATTCTGCATATAATGATATTCCCGGAATGCCATTACAAAATTCAAATGTTGACCAATGTAAAAGTGCGTGTAATTCAAATAATGATTGTGCAGGATTTGTATTTGATAGGTCTAGTAACAATTGTTGGATAAAAGACGGCAATATGTATCCAAAAGGACAACGACAACCTAATTCAAATATTGATTTGTATTTAAGAAGTCCAACATTGAATAATAATTCAAGTTGTAGTAAGGCTGTATCTCCTATTGATACTGTTATGTGGGATAGATACAAAAAAAGTGATAAAGCAATGTCTGCTGATACAACTTGTGGACTAGCAAATGTCACGCAATCAAGCGTACAATCAACTGATGAAGTAAAAGCACAAATTGCTGATATAGCATCTCAGATTGTAGATAAATTAAATAATTTAGGAACGTCTAATGCAGTATTGAATACTGAAATGGAAAAAACGAAAACCCAATTAATTTCAAATATTGATAAATACAAAAAAATAAAAGAAGAATTTAATAAAAATACTGCGACGTATGCGGTGAATATTAGTGGTATATTAAATGATACCGACCAACGTGTATTGCAAGAAAATTATACCTATATGTTTTGGAGCATTTTAGCAATTGGTATAATAATAATAATTATTAATATGAAGAAAAAATAAAATACAGAATAATCTTATTTTATCTTGTTATAATCTATATGACTTCTTCTAATGATTTCTCAGAAATGCAAGATAGAAATGTTCAGACCTTGTCTGATATTCAAGGGCTTCAAACTATAGAAAAAGGTCTATTCAGTAATTTAGAAGCTGGAATTGCAAACAATACATTAACACAAGAACAAAAAGACTCACTAATTGGAAAAATAAATGAAATTTCAAATATGAGGGTTAACCTATACAAAAACTTGAATGGAATGTATGGGTTTTTTCAGAAAAATATGGATTCTACTAGAGATACTGTTAGTGAACAAAAAGAAGCAATCAATATTGTTGAGAGAGAATTGAATGATGCTAAGCGCAGACTTGAAATAATTCAACAAGAAAATAATAATAAAATTAGATTAGTTGAAATAAATACTTATTATGGAGACCAGTATTCAGATTACGCAAACATAATGAAACTAATTGTGTATTTTTCTGTTCCTATTCTTATTTGTACAATTTTAGCTAATTCTGGAATTTTACCAAATATGGCATTTATGATAATTGCTGTTACTATTGTTACAATTGCTGTTTTTTATATTGGTAGACAAGTCATTACCATTTTTTCAAAAGATACTATGAATTATTCGGAATATGATTGGCATACAGATAAATCAAAACTACCAGAAGTTACAACAGATGATCCTAGTGGTGAAGATCCTTGGGTAGGAACAGCTGTAGCTTGCACTGCTGATGCTTGTTGCCCTGAAGGTTATGGGTATAGCGCAGTTGATAATAAATGCATTAGCAGTGAACTCTTAGCAGAATCTACATCTATGCAAGAATCAGCAGAAACAGCTTTAGCTGCTTATATGGAAAATTCCAGGAAAAAATCTTCTAATGGTTATCCTCCTATGGGTGGATATGGTTCACTTTAGATTTTCATTTATAATAATCTTAAATAAATTATAATAATAAAATCTGTTATTATTATAAGCATATAAATGAATAAATTTAATCAAAACTTTTTTTCAAATAATTCTGCACAAGTTAATAAATTAAATGATTTAATAAATCAATCCAAAGCTGCTTTGGCTTGTGGTCCAAGTTGTCAAAAAGATAGAAAATCAGAGGAATTAAAACAGAAATACATCAATGCTCAAACCAATGTAATTGCTGCTCCAGATGAATTAAAAACTGCACAAAAAAATTATTTTTTGTTTTCACAAGGCGTTGCATCTTATGATAAGGTTATTGAAACAGAATTAACAGGCAAGGTTGATAAAATTGCATCTGTAATGCAGGCAGAGTTTGATGAAAATATACAAAATGCCGAAAATCTAACGAGCAATTTTGGAATATTAGATCAACAATTTGAACATATTCAAGATTTGAAGAAAAAGTATATGAAAGAAAATGCTGCAATGGCATTAGAAATAAAAGATACAATTACTGATATTGTAACAAATGACCGTAAAACATATTATCAAGAACAAAATATGACTAGAGAATATGGATGGTATAATTTATATACAATAATTTATGTTATTATGATGGCATTGTTCTTGATTTTCATTTTTTCAGTAGACAGTAATTATTCTTTTAAAGTAAAAATAATCGCATTTATCATATTTTTTGCATATCCTTGGATTAGTGGACCAATTATATTCAGAATAATGGCTGGTATTCAGCACGTTTCAGATATGCTTCCAAAAAATATTTATGAGAATTTATAAACACCCAAATTATTAGAAACGCAGAAATGCAAGTAATATCAAAATCTCTTATTTTCGTTGTCTTTTTTGTTTTTTTGTTTTATGGTTCATTCTCTTGTTTCTGGTTTTATTTTTAGTTCTGTTTCTCTTTCTCTTTCTTCCAAATGCTTGCGATCTTGATTCCATTTCTATATTATCTAATGATTGTTCAATAAAACGGCGATTTGGTGTATCTATATTGAGTTGATGATTTAGACGCAAAACGAAAAGTCATAATAACGAATTAATAAAAAATGCGATTACCAAAAGTGGTAATGAATATTTATTTGCGATACCTTATACTCCTAAAACCAACAATCCAATAGAGGCATACTTTAATCAAATCAAAACATACATGAAAAAGAATAGAAAT